>Ga0210394_10001048_pt1 | contig 47720 bp, 33 predicted proteins | sample IncBWC12MmetaG_FD_160121 | JGI IMG/M metagenome (GOLD analysis project Ga0210394, IMG submission 160121) | Forest soil microbial communities from Barre Woods Harvard Forest LTER site, Petersham, Massachusetts, United States - Inc-BW-C-12-M | ecosystem: Environmental > Terrestrial > Soil >...
CCGTGGTTGTGCGCATTTAGGCAGGGGATTTTCTTCCGCCGATTCCACCCTGCCTGGCTAATTTTTACACGTTCTCTAAAGCCCTTTGGAAGTCAGAAATACAGCTATGTAGCTGATTCTTAAGATATTGGCCGTATGGTTCGGAAATTGCGCCTGTCCTCAATGATGTATCTGAATAAGCGGTCGGCCATCCCCAGCCGTTTCTTTTTTTGGCCATAGCTCAGGAGGACTGGTGTCATGAATCGAGTACTCTTCGCACTGATCTTGGGGACGTTAGGCGCTTGTACTGCCGCAGCGCAGAGCTCAGCTTCCGCTGAAGAAGGTGTGTCCGCGCAATCGCAAACTTCCCCGCAGGCAATGAAGTCTGGAGCGCAAGCCTCAAGTAGCGATTCGGCGTCCGCCACTGGTTCTGCCAAATCGGGCAAGAATTCCGCCAATGTCTCCGGCGCCGGCATGTTGTCGAGCGGGACAAGAATCGATGCAACGTTGACCAAACCGCTTGACGCGAAGAAGTGCAAGGCCGGTGATCCTGTCGAAGCGCGCACGGCTGAGGATGTGAAGCAAGACGGAAAAGTTTGGCTGAAAAAGGGAACGCCTCTGATCGGGCATGTGACGGACGTCCAGGCTCGGGCAAATGGGCAATCTGAATCGCGACTCGGAGTGGTCTTCGATCACGCAGTATTGAAGAACGGCGAGCAGATTCCGATGAACGCAACCATTCAAGCGCTGGCCGCCATGCAATCTTCCGCGATGGCCGATGCAGGGTCTGATGACGTGACGGCTTCGGGTGGCGCGATGGGAACCGCATCCGGAGCGGCCCGCGGTGGAGGCGGCGTGCTTGGCGGAGCGACTTCCACCGTGGGAGCGACGGCAGGCGGCGTCGTGAATACTGCGAACTCCATGCCTGCCAGCGCGGGAGGAAATTTGGGCGCGGTGACTCGTTCGACCGGCGCGGTGGGCGGGTTGACATCCTCGGGACGCTTGGCCTCGAACAGCAGCGGCGTATTTGGGTTGCAAGGGCTCTCGATAACGACCGCAGCCTCGGGGGCCACGCAAAGCTCGATGATCGTTTCTTCGACGAAGAATGTGCATCTCGACAGCGGCACGCAAATGCTGCTGAGCGTTACGGGTGAATCTCGCTAGGATACGCCGGGAGAATGGTTCCTACGGCGTCCTGGTTTAATCGCGATGCCGTTTCATTTCCTCCGGATAAATTTGGATGGTGCAGGGAATTACGTTCCCCGCCTCTAAAGAGGCGGGCTACAATGCGCTTCGCAAACGGCGCTACTTGGTGCTTACGAATTTGAATTTTTGTACGCGGCGGCCGTCGACCGACTCGCCGACGTAGAGATTGCCCTTGGAATCCACCGCCATGGTGTGTGCGTGCATGAACTCGCCGACCTGGTGGCCGGGGCGCCCGAAGCTGCCGAGCACTTGCCCGCTGGCGCGGTCGGCCACGTCCACTTCCTCGTCGATTTCATTGATTACGTACATGTACTTCTCCGCGGGATCGCGGGAAAATTCAACCGAGGAGCACGAGCCGACGAGCGCCGCGTCTTTCTGCGCTCCTCTGGCCGAGGCGGACGCGGGCGTCCACACTTTGTAGTTGAACGGCATATCCTTTTTGAAATTTCCCATCGTGTCGAAGAGCTGCAGGCGATTCATCCAGCGGTCGCAGACGTAGACGATGCCGTCGCTGCTCACGCGCACGCAATGCGGCGTCGGCCGCGCGGCAGTGGACGCTTCGTCCGCAGAACGGTGCAATTTCCATTGACGGAGATATTTTCCCGTGCGATCGAACACCACAATCCGGAAATTGTTCCAGCCCTTTCCTTTCGCGTGTCCGTCGGCCACATAGATGTCACCATTGTGCGGATCGAAGCCGATTTCCGAAACGCGGAAGAACTGCGACGAGCTCGAATTCAAAGGTGTGCCGTTCACCGTTCCGTCCGACGAATCGAACACGCCCTTCTTGCCAATCTGCAAAAGCAATTCTTTTCCGTCGTGCGAATATTCCTGAATGATGCCGTCCTCGGAGCCGTCGAGCCACACGTGGCCGTCGCGATCCACCGCACAGCCGTGAAGATCCTTGGGCAGGATTTTCGAGTCGCCCCAGGAATTAACCACTTTGCCGTCGGCATCGAATTCGAGTACCGGGGGCGCGGCCTGGCCCGCGTTCAACTCGTCGCCGGTCAATCCTTCGAGATGGCCGTCCATGCCGCCCACATCGCTGACGCGCTGCGCGACGAAGACGTGATCCTGGGCATCGACGCAGACGCCCCCGATTTCGCCCGTCACCCAGCGCTCGGGCAAAGGCTTGGGCCAGTATGGATCCACCTCAAATTTGGGAACGCCCGCCTGCGCCCGAACTATTCCGGGCGAGAAAATCGCAAACACAAATGCGACGATGCCCAGGGCAACCTCGAGTCTGGAACTTCTTCCCTCGGACATTTCCCTCAAGTGGTTCCCCCGGAATTCAACCAAAAGTAGACGCAGCGGATGGACTCGAATCATCATCCGAGAAAGCTGTTCAGCTCAGAAAGCAAAATATCCGGCCTTTCCTCGGCGATGAAGTGGCCGGTCGGAACCTGCTTCCCGGTGACGATCGAGGCTCGCTCTTTCCAGGTATCGAGGACGTCGAACACCTTGGGCCACACGCCGCGCTCGCCCCACAGCACGTGAACTGGACAGGCGATCTTGCGATCGAGATCGGCGCCATCGTGGACGAGATCGATCGTTGCCCCGGCGCGGTAATCCTCGCACGAACCGTGGATCGAGCCCGGCAGTTGGAAACATCTTAGATACTCCGCGAAAGCGTCCGGTTTCAGAATGCCGGCGGGAATGCGCTCGAATCTTGAGCGCAGCCAGACTTCGGCACTGTTGCCGATCAGCGTTTCGGGCAGCGGAGACTTCTGGATTAACAGCCACCAGTGGAAATTCGCTGTCGCGAGTTCATTCGTGACGGAATGCAATACCTTGTAGGTGGGGACGATGTCGAGGATGACCAGCTTCGTCACACGATCGGCATGATCGAGAGCCAAGCGGTGCGCCACGCGTCCGCCACGATCGTGTCCCACCAGCGCAAATTTCTGGAAGCCCAGGCTGGCCATCACGTCGACGTGGTCTTGCGCCATGGCGCGCTTCGAGTAGGCCGCGTGGTTCTCGCTGTCCGGGGGCTTGCTGCTGTCTCCGTACCCGCGCAGGTCGCTCGCGACCACCGTAAATTTTTTGGCAAGGTCCGGCGCAACGTCGCGCCACTCGATATGCGTTTGCGGGTAGCCGTGAAGCAGGAGTAGCGGAGGCCCGCTGCCACCCACGACGGAGTGGATCGTCGCGCCGGCCGTTTTGGTCGTGACGTGTTTGAAGCCTGTGAAAAAATCGGTCGAGGGAAGTTTTTGGTCCGTCTGGTTCGGCCTCGCAGAACTCACAGCGCGTGGAAATGCGGCACTCGAGGAAGCCATTGCGCCGATACCGATTGCCGCGGCTTTTTTCAGGAGATCCCGACGTGAATTTTCCGTTGGCATTTCGCACCTCCGCGGCCGTCGCCGGCCTATTTTTTTGGCGTCGCGGTCGCCTTCTTGTTGAAATCGATGAAGCTGGCGTTGTCCTCGCAAATCTGCTCCATGATTTTCCAGTCCGGCTTGGACTCGAAGATCAGCTTCGTACCCCACGGTTTGGTGTAGGCCTTGGAATCGTTAACGGTGAACGCAACTTCCATGAATTTCGCATCGATGCGCCGGATACGCTCGACGACGTGAAGCGCATCGCTGTGTGGGCGCCCCACGCGGTCGATCAGCGTCTTGTCATTGAAATTGACCGTGTCGACGACCAGCGTGTCGCCTTCCCACTTGCCGATCGAGTCGCCCATCCACAGCGGGCCCTGGTCGGCGTCATGCGCGCGCCCGTCCGTATAGATTCTGCGCACGAAATGGTCGTACTCGAAGAGCATCAGCACCTGGCCGGGAATTTGAACGATCTGCACCGGGAAATTGAAAAGGTAGATGCGCGGCACTCCCGGCGGAAAACACTGAAACACCGGATCGCTCATGACGGTCTTGGGATCGGTACCGTGGTACATCGCGCCGGTGATTCTGTATTTCGCGGCTGCCCAAGGCGTCATGGGCGAGTCGGATTTGCCGAAATCGAGAACGTAGTCTTCGTATCCGTGGGCGACGGCGCCGTCGCGCAACCGCGACCACAGGCCTGACAGATCGGGAGTGGAAGCGGCGGTCTGGGTTGACGCTGCGGGTTGCTGCGCCTGCGCTCGCGATGAAATCGCGGTCCAGTCGATCGCCGCTACAAGCAACGCGAGCGCGAGATTTATCGCGCGATTGCGCACCCTGCGTCTCCTCCGCTGGGGTTGTCACAAAACTCCATTTTGATCTTCCGATCGAAGCGAATCTGTCTTGCTCCTCTGTTAGTCCGACAGCGAATTCGGATCGAGTTCCTGGCCGTTTGCCAGCACGACCTTTTGAAGACGCAAAGTTTTCGAGCCGTTCCTGCCGCGATTTCCGATCACCGTAATCTGGTCGCCCTTTTTGATGATGTTCCGGTCCCACCCGTGCCGGGAGAGGACATTCGGACTGTTGGCCTCTCCCGTCCAGGTTTCGGTCTTGCCCTTGTCGTCCGTCGCGTCCACCCAAATCTCCACATGAGGGTTGATGAATTGAAAATCCGACACCGTGCCCTTGACCGTCGTTAATTTCGACGTGTCGTATGGGGACGCCCCGTGGTGCGGAAAGCACGGCACCGAGAGCCACGGCAAAAGAGCCAGCCCAATCACCCATTTCCATGAAGCACTTTTCATGTTTTCCTCGATCACGGATCGAAGAGCCGACGTCTGCCGGCCTGGATCGCGCCATACCCCTCGCTACACTCCGCTCACCCCAAACGGCGGAAGCTTCCAAGGCTATATCACTGTGTTCCCGGCGTGTCAAAGCAGGCAAGATCGGGGCGGAGCTGCGCCTGTCGCCATGCACTTGCGGTTTGGCAACTAATTTGGTGGAAACGCTATCACGAGCGGCAACGTCCTAACTGTAGATTCACTGGGAATAAAGTTGAACAACTGCTCTTACGAAATGCTAATATATTTTTAATGCGGGTAGCGGAGGCACGGAAGGGGACTGCCCCGCTGCGTTGAGGACGATTTGAAACATAAATGGGCCGTATGTGCCATATGCCTGCTGCTCTTCATTTCCGCGGTTGACACAATCCCGGATCCTCCGGCGATTAATCCGCCGTCAAGACACAGCAACAGGATTTCCGCACCTCACACTCGCGGTCCGTTTACGCTGCTCGAAAAAGAATGGTATGGAGCGTCCAACTCGCTTCGGCGTTTTCAGAGCGATGGATTTTCGATTCGATCGGCTTTGGAAATCCAGCCCGCGCGCATTTCTCCCCTGCCCAGAGTTCATCACGCCGCGGATACCTCTCCTCCACGCCGTCCAGTGAGTGAATTTCGATTCGCTTAGCAAACGGCGCCAAGCGCTTCTGCTCTTGGCGACCCAATTGAATTCGCGGCCAAATTTCATTGGAGGAAATCGACATGGTATTAGGAGAACGTCTGCGCGAACTGCGCGAGAAGAAGAACTTTTCACAAGGCGAAATTGAAAAGCGGTCGGGCCTGCTCCGCTGCTACATTTCGCGCGTGGAAAACGGATACACGGTACCGGCAGTCGAAACGCTGGAAAAATTCGCGCGTGCGCTTGAACTTCCGCTGTATCAATTACTGTACGACGGCGAAAAGCCGCCCGAAGTGCCAAACCACGCGAAGTTGAGAGCGACCGGCAAATTGGAGTGGGGAAGCACCGGGAAAGACGCCCGAACCCTGCACAAATTCCGCCAGCTCTTGGGCAAGACGAAGGAAGAAGACCGCAAGCTGCTGCTGACGATCGCCCAGAAGATGGCGCGAAAAAACGGCAAGTAACGGTTCCTTGTTTGGAAGTTGAGTATGGCAGCGAAGGTTGCCGGTAACGAGCGATGCGCCGTCGCCGGCAACCGTTCGTTGTGACGCCCGACAGAACCAAGGCCATCGCGATTCTTACATCCTTTGGCGCGCTTCTTCGGTCAGCGGCTTCCGTAGCAAAGCAACTCTCGCCCGTCGGGAAGTATGACCTTCTCGAGTCGAATGCTGAAGGTTCCGTCGCTGATTCTGTGGCCGACGGCGGTAATTTGATCGCCCGGCTTCAGCGTGTTCTTATCCCACCCGGTGTTGGCCATGCGGCTTGGACTCGGCCCGCCGGCGGCCCACTTTTCAACGTTGCCCTTGTCGTCCCTGACGTCAAAATCCATCCATACGTGCGGATTGCGCCAGTCGAATTGCGTCACCGTCCCCTTCACAGCAGTGAGATGGTCCATGTCATAGCCGTGCCACGCGTGGTGCGCGGACGCGGGGCGGGCGACCAAGAGAAATCCGGCGATCAAGCTCGCAAAAACCAGCAGGCAAGTTTTCATGTCGCCACCTCCGCAAGGGCAATCATCCACGTTTTGCTCCCGGTTGAAAAGTGGCGCCGAGGACTCTCCGAGTTGCCGCATGGGCTGAGTGGCTGTCCCACTTGGATTCCGCGCAAGCCTGGGATTTGGTGTACTCTTAGGCGAAGATTTTTCCGCATCGGACATCGTACAAGGAGTGCACAACATGAACATGCAATCCACAACTACGGCGCCACGAAATTCGCGATGGGTTGCGCCGATTCTGGCGTTGCTGCTCGCGGCGCCGCTTGCGACTGCGCTTGCAGCCCGCGCCGCCGCGGATGATTCCGCAAACGCCAAGGAAGACGCAGCCATCAAGGAAGTCGTCGCCGGCTTCAGCAACGGCTGGAACACGCATGACGCGCACGCCATGTGCGCTTCGCTCGCGGACGACGTGGAATGGGTGAACTGGCGCGGCGAACCGCTCGGCACGCGACAGGCTGTCGAGGACGAACATGCGCGCCTGTTCGCCGATCTTTACAAGAACACGCACCGGACAGACGAAGTGCGCACGATCCGCTACGTCAGCCCCGATCTCGCCGCCGTCGACGATTACTGGACCATGACCGGGTCGAAAAAGCGCGACGGTTCGGATTGGCCGTACCGCGCGGGCTACTACAACTTCTTGATGGCGAAGCGGGGTGGACGCTGGATCGTGATCGTTTCCCACGCCGCCGACTTCAACGCGCAGGCGCCCAAATAGCTTGAAATGTAGCGCCCGCGCCTTCGGGCGGGCTTCGAGGCGTCAAAGAGCAATCACCACTAGCGCAATTGCCGAACAACATGTGCCTGCCTGAAAACAAAGGCGGGCGCCGCAACGGGTTGCCATGTTCGGTTTCGGTCACTTGTTACTTTCTCGTCCTTAGATACCAGTCGAGGATTTGCTCGCCGGTCCAGTACAGTACTCCATTGAATTTTGAAAAATATTCGTAAATCGCCTCAAGATACTTGATGCGCGAGGGCTGGCCGCTCAAGTACGGATGAACCGCAATCGCGAGAATCTTCGGACGGCTCGCGCCTTCTTCGTACAAACGGTCGAACGCGTCCTTGCACTTCTGCGTCCAGTAAGACGCCTCGTGATGCTGTACGGCCATCACGGGAATGTCGTTCGTATCGAGCGAGTAGGGCAACGTGTACAGCTGTCCGTGCTTCGTTTCGATCTCGGCCGGCTCATCGTCCCACACCCAATCGCAGATGTATCGAATTCCCGCGGCTTTGAGCAGGTCGGGCGTGTCGTACGTCTCGGTGAGGCCGGGGCCCATCCAGCCGACGGGCGGCTTACCGGTGAAGGCCTGAATTGTTTTCACGGTGCGGTCGATCATCGCGGCCGCGTCAGGCTCGCCGTGCATGGGGCGCTGATCGAAGCTGTGGCCCATGAACTCCCAGCCGGAATCCTTGCACGCTTGGGCGAGGCGAGGATAGTCGATGCACACGCGCGCGTTGATCGAAAGCGACGGACGAATCTTCAGGCGCTCGTACAGCGCATGGAAGCGCCAGAAGCCCACGCGCATCCCGTACTCGTGCCAACTCCAGTTCGCCACGTCGGGAAGCGTGGTGACTCCCGTGGGCGGAACGAGGACTTGCCGCGGCATAGGTCGCGCGATGTCCCACACTTCGACATTCACAATCGTCCAGATCACAATGCGCTCGCCGCCCGGCAGTCGCAGCTTTGGTCGGTCGACGATCGCGGAATATTTTGCGCGTTCAACGGGAAGAGTCACGAGATACACCGCCTTCTGAAAACTAAGAGTGCGACGGCCGCACATGGGCGTCGCGTACCAATAACGCAAGGTTCTGTATCAGGCCCATTCGCTCCGTGTCAACCGTGATTCGGACGGCAATCCGCCGGGAACTTTGGAAATCTTCTTGTTTTTGCACGAAATGGGTGCATGATTACCCAGTCTCAACGACAGGATGAGGTCAAAACCAATGAATGGGAGGCGGCCTATGTCAGCTCGCCGGTTTTTCTGTTCGCTATCGTGGGTGTGCATCTTTGCGCTCGCTGTAGTATTCGTTTCTCCTACAGTGTTTCACGCCGCGCCGCAGGATTCGGGCTACCGCGTCCTCCGAACGATCAAGCTTGGAGGCGCAGGCGGCTGGGATTATGTGACGGTCGATTCGGCCGCCCGGCGCGTCTACATTCCGCGCAGCACTCACATCATGGTGATTGACGCCGATTCGGGCAAGCTCGTCGGCGACATCCAGGGAATGAATGGGCTGCATGGCGTTGCCGTCGCGTCCGAATTCAACCGAGGCTTCGTGACCGGCAACAAGACCGAGGAAGAGGGCACGATTTACGTTTTCGATTTGAAGACCCTGATGCTCACGTCGTCCATAAAGTCGAACAGCGTCGATACGGACTCGTTGATCTACGATCCGTCCACGAAGCGCGTGTACGTGAACAACGGCGACGGCATGAATCTCACCGTGGTCGATGCGGCCACCGCGAAAGTGGTTGGCGCGATGCCGTTCAACGCGAACCCCGAGGCCGCGGCGGCGGACGGCAAGGGAAGCATCTTCCAGGATTACGAAGACAAGGGGCAAGTGATCGAGTACGACGCAAAAGCTCTCACGATCAAAAATAAATGGCCGACTCCCGGCTGCGATGCCCCGGTGGGCATGGCGATGGACAAGGCCAACCGGCGCCTGTACATCGGTTGCCGCGGCAAGGGCGGCACGGCTCCGGGCGTGCTGATCGTCATGAACGCCGATAACGGCAAGGTGGTCGACTCCAAACCCATTGCCATCGGCGTGGACGGAGACGTATTCGATCCGGACACCGGGAACGTGTACGCGACCTGCCGCGACAGCGGCGACGGCAAGAGCGGCGCGACCTACGTTTTCCACGCGGATTCGCCTGACAAGATCAGCCTGGTGGCGTCCGTGAAAACTATCTACGGCGCGCGGACCCTGGCTCTCGATTCCAAAACTCATCACATCTTTTCGATTGGCACGGAAAAGAATGATCCCGTGCCGCCTACTGCCAAAAATCCGAATCCGCGCCCGAAGCCGGACCCCACCGCGTTCGAGCTACTGGAAATCGGAAAATAGATTCGAGAAGAAGCGCGGGATCTCTTTTTGCGATTCGATGAGGCGGCGACGGCGCTTTGCTCGATGATCCCATCGGGTGTAGAGTCGCTATGCCGGAAAGCCCGAAACAAAATCATCGGAGAAATTCTCTCGCATCATGCGACGTGGGTGTAACGTGCGCGGGGAAAAGCACGTCTTGAGGAGACAGGGGGATACGACATGAGGAGACTGCAAGGATTGCTTCGCTCAGCAGTGATTGTAGCAGCAGCTGTGACGGCATTCTCGCTGATGAGCAAGGCCGCGTTCGCTCAAGGCGCCACGCCCGCTCCATTCAACAAAGTGACGGTATCGGACGACGTCGCCAAGCGGACGTTGATGAAAGCGGTCATCAATGCGGACGCGGCGCGCGCAATCGTCGACGCCTGCGTCGAGTGGCAGAAGACGCAGCCGGGAAATGTGACCATTGCTATTTTTGTCCTGTCGCCGACCGGCCAGATCATCGACTCGCACCAGATGGACGGCGTGCTGCCGATTGGCGCGGAGACAGGGCTCCTGAAAGCCAAGACGGCGCTGTACGCTCGAGCGTCATCGGCCTCTGTCGCGCAGCGCTTCAGCACCGTGGATGGTCGGCTCATCCGGCTCGATCTCGGCAAGGAGGAAGGACTGTCCTACTACTTCGTTCCAGGCGGCCTCCCGATCGTCGTCGACAATCAGCTGATTGGCGCCGTGGGCGTCGGCGGGGGCAACGCGGACGAACAGTGCGCCTACCAGGCGCTCCAGAAGGTTCTCGGGCCGCAGCCTCCGTTGGCCCAGGCCGCGCCCCCGGCTAGCATGCCGATGTCGGGGCAGCCGCAGCGGTAGCGCTTGGCGACCCTTAATCGCACAGCACAGCCTGGAGACCCGGTGAGATCGGCCCAGATTGAGGTCCCACCGGGTAATTTCTTCCCCTGTTCCCGGCCACGGGTTCCAAATTTTGCATCCAAGGAATGTGACACATCTCGCCCAAGCCGGCGCGCTTATTGCCAGCCTGGAAATTGAAACGGACAGACTACTGGAGTGGAAGTCCGGACTTTGACATCCTAGAAAAGAACTAAAATCCACTTGGACAATAGCCAATTGCCCCCATCACAGATTTCTTGCCTCTGGAAGCAACCTGATATCGCCGGCACGTACCGAACGGCGGTTTCTCTTCACAGCCACACGAACCAGTCCAAAGAGAGCCTGCTGTTTATCCCGGAATTTGCTGAAAAGTGGCCTGTACTGAGCTGGGCGCTGAAAGCGCAGTGCAAGAAGTCGCGCCGCCGGCCCATCGATTTTTCTCAGGCCTATTGGACGCCGCCCCTGCCGCCCAAGCTTGCCTTTGAACTCGAAAGCAACCAGATCGAGTCTGAGCTGGCATTGATGAGCCTCGTTTCGCTCACCGACCATGACAGCATCGGCGCGCCCAGCGCCCTGCGGCAAATGCCGGACGCCGTGGACGTGCCGTTCGCCGTCGAGTGGAGCATCCCGTTCGAGGGAGCGTTGTTTCACCTGGGTATTCACAACCTGCCGGAGAGCCGCGCGCACTTGATCATGGACGATCTGGCCGAGTACACGCGCAATCCCGCCGCGCCGCGGCTTACGGAGCTTCTAGCCGCGCTTCACGAACTCCCGGATGTCCTGATCGTCTTCAATCATCCGCTTTGGGATCAGCGGGATATGGGCCGGACCGCCTTCCTGCCGATTCTTGACCGCTTCTTGGATGGCTTCAACCAATACCTCCACGCGTTCGAGCTGAACGCGATGCGCACGTGGTTGGAAAACAAGGCCGTCGCTCAACTTGCAGCCGTTTGGGGCCGCCCGCTCATTTCCGGAGGAGACCGCCACGGATGCGAGCCGAGCGGCGCGCTGAACCTGACGCACGCCACGAGCTTTGGCGAGTTCATCAGCGAAATCAGGAACGATCAGCTTAGCCACATTGTGTTCATGCCGCAGTATGCGGAACCGCTGGGCATCCGGTTCATGCAGACCGTCATCGACGTGATCCGCCATTACCCCGAGCATCCGGTCGGTTCGCGCACGTGGGATGAGCGCGTGTTCCACATCGATTGCGACACCGGATTCCATCGCCCCCTGGCCGCGCTCTGGAAGGCCCCGCCCGCGTTTCTAGGACGGATTTTCTGGGTGATTCGCATGGTGGAAAACGCGCCGGTGCGGCACGCGCTGAATTTTACGTTCGGCGGGAAATCCGAGTTGCGTCAGCCTTCGGAAGTTCCTCACGAGGTCATCGCGTGACGCGCGGCAATCTCAGAGTCGCGCTGTTTCCCTGCACCTACAGCGAAATTGACGGCGTGGCGAACACCAGCCGCCAGTTTGCCGACTTCGCGCGGGAACACGGCTTCGAGTTTCTGATGGTCCACGCAGGAACGCGCAATGAAGTCGCGGTGGACGGCTCGGTCACCCGGGTGCAATTGCAACGCGGCCGCGTGAAGTTTCCTCTCGATGGCCACCATGAATTCGACCTTCTCTTCTTGAGGCATTACCCCAAAGTTCTCCGGCTCTTGAATGAGTTCGATGCGAATGTGATCCATATTACCGGCCCAAGCGACGTTGGAATCCTGGGCGCGCTCCTGGCTCACAACACGGGCATCACGTTAGCCGCCTCCTGGCAAACGAATCTTCACCAATTCGCTCGCCGGCGCGTCTCGAGCCGGTTGTCTTCCTGGCCGGCGAACTGGTCCGCCGCGCTGGCGCACGCGGCCGAGCTTGGCACGTTCCGCGCGGCCACGCAGTTTTACAGGATTCCGCGCCTGCTGTTTGCTCCGAACTCGGAACTGATCGAAGCGCTCGGAAAGGCTACACGAAGACCTTGCTTCCCGATGTCGCACAGCGTGAACACGAATGTTTTCCGGCCGGAGCTGCGCGACCGAACCGCCGGACCGTTCCGCATCGGCTATGTCGGGCGGCTCACGCCCGAGAAAAATGTCCGCTTCTTCGCGCAACTCGAAAAAGATCTTCTCGCTGCCGGCCACCAGGACTTTCGCATTGTGCTGATCGGAAAAGGCTCCGAGGAAAAATGGCTTAGCGAGAACATGCGTCACGCCGAATTCGCCGGCTGGCTGACTGGTGAGGATCTTTCGCGCGCCTTCGCGAACATGGATGCGTTTGCGTTTCCGTCGGAAACCGACACCTTCGGCCTGGCCGTGCTCGAAGCGCTTGCTTCCGGAGTCCCCGCGGTCGTTTCGTCCAGCGGCGGGCCCAAATACACGGTGGAGCACGGCAAGTCGGGTTACGTCGCAAACCGATTCGACGAATTTGCTCCGTTACTGGCAAGATGGATGTCCCAGCCTGAGCTCTTCGACTCCATGCGGCTCGAAGCCCGCCGCCGCGCTCTCTCCCTGGGTTCCTGGGTGGAAATTTTTTCGGGGATGTACACAGCGTACGAACGCTTCACGCACACCGAAACCGAAGTAGAGAACATCCTGCTGGATAGCGCAGGAAAGATCGTCAACACCTGATCGGAAGAATTGATCCGAGACGCGCGCGTCGATCGGAGAGGCCCGCACTTCCTATGCTTAACGGCAAACACTATTTGCGATCGCTGACGGCGCTCCTCTGTTTCCTGGCTGTTCTGTCGCCTGCGCGGGGGCAAGCGCAAACCGCGGCTCCACGGGAGGTCATCGAGCCGCGCTTGAATCTTCCCGAGTTGCTCGGCAAACTCGTCGAGAGGAACGCCGAGCGGGCCGATGCACTGCAAAAATACCAGGGCGAGCGTACCTACACGCTTGCCTACACGGGCTTCCCCTCATCGTTTCACGCCGAGATGGTTGTGGATATGACGTACGATGCCCCCGCGACGAAACGGTTCAAGATTGTTTCCCAGAGTGGAAGCCAGTGGATGATCGATCGAATCCTCAAGCGTCTTCTGGACGCCGAGCAGGAAGCGGACGCGGATCGCGAGCGCGTCGCGCTGAACTCCCACAACTACGATTTCAGCGATCTGGAGCGGCAACAGGCCCAGGACACGTGCTCCTACGTGGTCGGGGTTGAGCCCAAAACTCCCAGCAAACTTCTTTATCGTGGGAAAATCTGGGTGGACAGCAGGGATTTCGCCGTGTGCCGTATCGAGGCCGAGCCCTCCAAAAACCCTTCCTTTTGGATAAAGAAAACCGACATTCACCATTCCTACGTGAAGATCGGAGACTTTTGGCTGCCGTTGGAGAATGAGTCCGTTTCCATGATTCGCGGGGGCGGACGCGCCGTACTCACGATCAAGTATCAGAATTACGAAATCCTATCTGCCCGCGGATTAAAGGGGGGCGATCCCGGACCTACCGCGAGTTCCCTGGCCCTCACGCGTCCCCCGAATTGAGGGCTAAGAAAGCCTGCCCAAGGCATCCTAGTTCATTTTCACCGGGTCAGATTGATCTCTAGACCGGTGAGCCGCCGTTGAAAACCGTCAAACTGTCCAAACAACGGGGAGGTCTGAATGTTGAAGACGTCGTGCGGGTTGAAGCGATTGGTCACGTCCAGCGAAAACACGCCAATGCTGATTTTCCTGCTTTTGGAGTTTTCCTTGAATGGATTGCGGACCGTAAACTCGCGGGAAAGTTTCACATCCAGCGAAAAATAAATCGGGAAGCGGAGGCTGTTGGGCACTCCGACGTAGTTCTGCAGAGGATCCAAATTTGAGTACGGAAAGCCCGTGTGAATGTCCGCCACCGGGCTGAAGACGAATTTCTTGGGCAGCGTGACGTAGCCCCAGGCTAACACCCGGTTTGGAATGTCGGAGGGCATGGCTCCGTAGGCATTCGGCCGGATGACGGGCGCCTGGACGGGAAGGAATGTCTCGGAAAGCGTATTGAGGTCGCCACGCGCACGGCTCCAGGCATAGGAAATATTGATTTCGTTTCGTTCCTTCAGCCGGTAGCGGGCTGTGATCTGGGCTTGCCGGTAACTCGAGGACCCCGAATTTTCGAGCGCAAGGAACCCGGCCGCTCCAGCGACCGGAAGAATCGGATCTAGAACGAAGAGATTGACCGTGTGCGTTTCAAAATAGCCTGCTCGGAAACTCAAATTGCTCCGCAGTGGGATCTCCGCCTCGACATTCCAGGTGAAGGTGCGCGTGCTGTTTTTGTGATCCATGAACGTCTGAGAAATCGCCGTTGCTCCCGGCGCCGCGTAGACGTTCTGCAGCGTGACCGACTGCTGCCCTGCGAGCGTGATCACTCGATCCTGGTAGCCCGCGAAATCGGAGGCGAGTAATGGGACGTGCCCGAAGATCAAGCCCGTTCCGGCGCGGATCACCAGCTTGCCATTCGGAAGCGAATACGCGACACCAGCTCGGGGAGCGAACGCGGCATTTCGTCCGATGGATTGGTGCGTCAAACGCCCTCCCACGGTTAGCGCCAAGGATTTGACCGGTGCCCAGCGATCCTCTACGAATCCCGAAGCTTCCGTATCGGTTCCTTGCAGCAATCCGGCGCCTTGAAACGCGATCTGCTCATCGGCCACGCAGGCGGCGGCTTGAAGCAAGGCAAACGTGCAGCCCTCCGGCAAGATTTCGATCGGCCGCGAAACGCTGCTGCCCGTGAAGGACCGGTAAAGAACGTCCGCTCCCACTTGCAGTTGATGGCTGCCATACCAGGATTTCGCGGGCAATTGCAAAACGGGCAGCGCCTCGAGCTGATTGGCATTGTCCTCGAACGTGTTGAAGTAATTGCCGCCCCAGCCCTCCGGATTCATGGCCATGTCGTCCAGGCCCTGGCCGTGCTGGTACGTATAGAAATTCGTATAGCGGACGAGCGTTGTCAGCACCATTCCGGAATCAAACTGGTAGTCATCCGAAATGCCGACCGATGCTCCCCGGCGGCGATAGTCGGCGGAAGCGGTCTGTGGGATGAGCGAATCGATATTGGCGTACAGGATGGTTGACGGAAACACATTAAAGTTCACGTTCAGGATGTGCTTGGTCGAAAACGTCCATTGAAATTGCGTGAAGGAGACCAGGCTGTACGTCACGGTCTCATTCACCGGCCATGACAATCCGTGTACCGGGTCCTTGCGGAAATCGTATGTCATGTTCTCGGAGAAATTGAGCTTGTCCTTGATCAGCGGGCCGCCGACCTCGACTCCCGGCGTCATGTTGAGGAGGCCGATGAGATGATCGTTCTTTGCTCGAAATGACGGAACGATGTCCAAAAGTTTGTAATTCCATCCCGGCCCGGGCGGCTTGACGTCGATCCTTGTCAACCCGCCGGAAAATCCACCATAAGCGGAGCTGTCCGGCGTGCTGAAGACCTGAATGTTTTGAATCACATTGACAGGGATGGGAATCGAGAAGCTGCCAGAGACCGGGTCCACGTTTTCGGCCGAATCCACCAGGAGCATGCTCTGGCTCTCCGCCTGGCCATTGAAGTTTAGCTTGCCCTCCTGCGTTCGAATGGCGCTCGGAGAAATGGCCAGCGCCTCGGTGAATTTTTCGGTGCGAAGGGGCAACTCCTCGAGTTGCTGATCGGTCACCGTCGCCGTCGCGCTGACGCTTTCGGTCGCGATTTCCGTGGCTTCTCCCTGAACTTCGATCTGCTGCTCGACGGAACTGATCTGTAGCGCGACGTTCTCGGCCAGGGACTGGCCAGAGGAAACCGTGACCGCCGCTGTCCAGGATTGAAAGCCTTCCGCGATCATTCTCAGGGTGTATTTTCCGGCGACGAGGTGCTTGAATTCGTAGCGGCCTTCGGAATCCGTTACGGCGGTCTGGGCCGTCGGATTCGGGGTTGCAGCAGTCAGCTCGACCGCGACTCCTGAAATGGGATTGCTTGCGCCTTCTCCCGCGGCGGCCGTGACTTTGCCCGTGATCGACGACGAGACAGCGGCCGCAGGTCCATCGGAGCGCTGAGCGGAACAGAAAGTCGCGCCGAAGAGCGTGACGAAGAGCAAAGCTCCGCATAGCGGTATCCAGGCATCCGTGCTTCCGATACGCCACAATTTCAACACGAACTCTCCGGCGAGCTTGCCGATTCCATTCCCGATGTCTTAGTGCGGCGGCCTGGAGCGATCTGAAAGATCGGAATGTGTGACAGGCAACCTAAACTGAAAAGAACCGGCAGCGCGCTTGTAGTTTCGTCTTCCTTAGAAACCTTGGTCGCCGCCGCGAGTGTGGGGACATCTCCGACAACTTAGAATGGTTACATTTGATGTTTGCGCGATTTTCGCCCGGCTTCCAGTATCAGGTTGCGCACTTTTTCGCAAAGGGTTACCTGACACCTTCCTTTGAATATTCTAATCCCGGCTCGCCAGTTCCTCGCGAATAGTCTTACCCTGCGGCAGATAGGGCCCATAGGTCATTGATCCGCGTCAATAAGCAATAAAGTTCGCGGCAATAAATTTCGCCTTCGCGGTTCTTCGGCCCTGCGGTAGAATCGAACTCCGCTTGAGCTACCGCCCCGCCATCGCCGGATGTTCGCGGTTGCCATTATGATCCAGCTCACGAATGTCTCCAAGAACTACGGAAACGCCGGGGTCGTGCAGGCGTTGCACAGCTTGAGTTTGACGGTCGAGCAAGGCGAGCGCGTCGCGGTCATGGGGCCTTCCGGGTCCGGGAAGTCCACACTTCTCAATTTGATTTGCGGCCTGGACCAGCCTACCTCCGGTTCGATCAAGCTGGAGGGAATTGAGCTCTCTGCGCTCGACGATGACCGCCGCACCCGCCTGCGTCGCGAAAAAATCGGCATGATTTTTCAAACCTTCAACCTGCTCCCCACGCTGACCGCGATCGAGAATGCCGCGCTTCCGTTGCGGCTGCAGGGATTGTGCGCACATGACGCCGGGGAACGCGCCAAATCCATGCTCGAGCGCGTCGGATTGAAAACGCGCGCGCATCATCGCCCGGACGAGCTTTCCGGCGGCGAGCGCCAGCGTGTGGCCATCGCGCGCGCGCTCATTTTTCGGCCGCCCATTCTGCTGGGTGATGAACCGACCGGAAACCTCGATTCGGCCACTGGCGAGGAGATTCTTCGTCTGCTCGATGATCTGCACCGCGAATTCAACAACACGATTCTGCTGGTCACGCACAATGACCTGGCCGCGGCTTTCTGCGACCGAGTTTTGACGCTGCGGGACGGCCAATTCGTCAGGGAAGTGCAGACGGGACGCACGGCGGCTTCGACCGCGGGGGAACCGTAATGTTCGGCGCGCTGTGGCTCATCACGTTCAAGCAGTGGCGCGCGCACCACTTGCGCGTGGCCTTGACGACGCTCGGCATCGCGCTCGGCGTGGCGGTTTTCTTCGCGATTCGCACAGGCAACGCCACGCTACTGGACTCCTTGCGCGGGACCGTCGAGAAGCTGGCGGGCAAGGCGACGCTGGAGGTTTCGGCAGGCGAGGCCGGATTTTCCGAAAAGGTGCTGGACTCCGTGCGCGCCACGCCCGGCGTCCAGCTCGCCGAGCCTGTGATCGAGACGATCGTGCAGACTCCGTACGCGGAGGAGGGTGCACTGATGGTCCTCGGAATCGATACGACCGGCGATCAGCAGCTTCGCGACTATCAGTTCGACCGCTCGCAAACGCAAATCTCCGATCCGCTCGTATTCCTCGCTCAGCCCAACTCGATTCTGCTTTCGCGCGCGTTTGCAGACCGGCATGGACTGAAAGTCGGCGACAAGCTTCCGCTGTTTGCTTCCGATGGAAAGAAAGAGTTCACGGTTCAAGGCACGTTCAAGCCAGCCGGCGTGGGCCAGATTTTCGGCGGCAACATTGCCGTGATGGACATTTACTCGGCGCAGGTTGTTTTCCACCGAGGGCGCAAATTCGACCGCATCGACTTGTTGAACGCCACGAGCGTCCCGGTGGAAGTTCTGCAGCAGCGGCTGCGCGACGAGCTCCCTGCCGGGGTGCAAGTGGAGCGGCCGGAAGTCCGCGGCCAGGAGCTCGAAAACGCCGTCACGGCGATGCGCGTGGGAATCCTGATCACCAGTTTCGTGGCGCTGCTGGTCGGGGTGTACATCATTTTCAATTCGTTCACCATAGCGGTGAATCAGCGCTGGAAGGAAATCGGAATCCTGCGCGCCGTAGGCGTCGAACAAGGCAACGTCACGTGGATGTTTCTCTGCGAAGCGCTCTTGATGGGCGCGATCGGCTCGCTCGTTGGCATCTTCGCGGGCTTTTTTTTGGCTTCGGCGGCCAATCGCGTGATGCGCGGCATGGTCGCGGCGGTCTACGGAGTTGTGTCCACGGCCGCGCCGGCCAGCCTGCACCTCAACCTGTGTGCACTCGCGTTTGGGCTGGGCGTCGTCGCGTCCCTCATCGGGGCGTGGTATCCGGCGCGCGGAGCGGCGTGCCTGGACCCGGCGATGGCGCTGCACAACATTGAGTCGCGCCACCGGGAATCCGTGCTGGGATGGAAGCGAATCGGCGGAGGCGTATCTCTGATCGCCGCCGGCGCGGCTCTGGTGTATTGGACGCCACGGCGCATCGGCTTGCCCATTCAATTCGCCTTTGGCACGATTGTGCTGCTCGGCCTGACGATGGTGCTGCCGAAACTCGTCTTGTGGTCGGCGCACTCGCTGCGGCCGATTCTGAATTGGCTCGGAGGGTCGGAGGGCGCACTCGCGGTCGACGCCATGATTCAGACGCCGCGCCGATCCGCCGCGACGGTTGGCGCGCTAATGGTGGGACTGATGTTTGTGTTTTCCACCGAGTCTTATATCCAGAGTTACCGCCAGATGATCGACCGCTGGATGAACCAGGTTCTTAACGCCGACCTGTTTGTGGCCACGTCCACGATGCTGCGCTCCACCAGCTATCATTTCACCGAGGATTTGGGCCGGCGCATCGCCGAGTTGCCCGGAGTGAGCCGGGTGGAAAACGCCCGCTTCACGGCGATTCCCTATCGAGGCGACACCGCCGCCGTGAACGCCATCGAAATGGATGGGTTTCTCGCGCGCTCGCTGAACGCCATCGACGGCGCGGATCCGCGGGCCGTACGCGACAAGTTGACGCAAGGCCATGGCGTGCTGGTGTCCAGAAATTTCGCGACGCGATGGGGAACCGGCGTGGGCGCGACTCTAACGTTCGAATCGCCGAGCGGGCCGCTTGTTCTGCCGATTCTCGGTTTTCTCGACGACTACCGCTCGGAAAAGGGCACCATTTTCATGGACCGCGCGCTGTACAAGAAATATTGGAACGATGACGCTGTGGATTTCATCGACGTCGATCTGAACCCGGGCGTCGACCAGCTGGCCATGAAGGGCGAAATCGAACGGCTCACTGCCGGAAATTTTCACGCGTTTGTGTACACGAATGCGGAGTTCAAGCGCTGGATCTCCAGCCTCGTCGATCAATTCTTTACGCTCAACTACATGCAACTGGTTGTGGCAGTGCTGATCGCGATTCTTGGCATTGTCAACACGCTGCTCATCTCGGTGTCCGAGCGGCGGCGCGAAATCGGGATCGTTCGCGCGATCGGCGGCCTGCGCTCGCAAATTAAGAAACTGGTTCTGCTTGAGGCAGTAGCCGTGGCGGTGGTCGGCGTGATCGTAGGCTCGATCGCCGGAGTGCTGAATACGTTGTTCATGTCGCATACCGTTTCGGTGGTGCTCGTTGGGTATTCCGTGCCATTTCATTTTCCGTGGGAGTTTGTTCTGCTCTCCGTCCCCGTGGTCATCGCCGTATCGCTCGCGGCGGGTTGGTGGCCGGCGCGGAACGCGGCCCGCATGCAGGTTATCGAGGCGATCGGGTATGAGTAGCTGCGGCGCATTCCGACCGCACTTGCCAACGCGCCGGCGAGCGCTCCTGCCCGCGGCGTTTGCGTTCCTCGCGCTTAGCACAGCAGGTACGCGCTCGGCTTTCGCCGAGTTTGACGCTAAGGCGATCATGGCCGGCGTCTATCAGCAGGACACCAGCCGCGACGCGACGCTGCGAGCCACGCTTGATATAACGGACCTGGACGGCCATTCGGCGCGAAAGAAATTCCAACTCTTCCGCCTGGGATCATTCGGCAATGGGAAGGTATTGCTCCGTTTCACCGATCCACCGGAACTTCGCGGCGTCGCGCTGCTTTCCGTCGATCAGCCCGGCCAGCCACCCCAGCAGTGGATCTATACGCCCGCCACGGAGCGCGTGCGCAGCGTCACCCCTCGCGAGCGCTCCGAGCGCTTCTCCGGGAGCGACTTCACCTACGAAGATATCGCCGACCACTCGCTCGACGATTTCAGCTATGAGCCGCTGCCGGCCGAGGATACGATCGAGAACCATAGGACGTACAAGGTTCTGGCCTCACCGGTGAGTCCGGAGCGTTCTCAATACAAATATATTTATTACTGGGTCGCCCAGGATGTACCCTGCATTCTGCATGCCGAGATGTACGGCCAGGACGGGCGCAAAGTCCGCGAGATGCATGCGAGCGGATTGCGCAAGGTGTCCGGGATCTGGGGCGCGCGGAAGACGGAGATGCGCTCGATCCTCGAGGGCACGAAGTCGGTCCTGACGATTGACGAGATTCATCTGAATACCGGACTGGACGGTACGGGGTTCACTCCGGAGGCGCTGGAAAAGAACAAGTAGCGGGCCCGCAGTAGCGCGGATTCGGGAAAACACGCTCAGCGGTAGGCTCGCGCCTGATGTGCCCGGCTCATGGGGAGACGTAAACTTGGCGACACTTTCATCGGGACACGGCGAGCCGTTTGCGAATCTGAACGAATTGCTGCGCGCGCGCGTCGCCGAGCATGGCCCGCGCGTCCTCTTCCGTTATCTTCCCGATGGCGAGAATGAAGAGTCCCGCCTCACGTACGAAGAATTGGAGTCCCGCGCCCGCGCCGTTGCGGCTGCGCTTGCGCCGCACGCCCCCGCGGGAGAACGCGCGCTACTGTACTATCCGGCGGGGCCCGAGTTCGCCGCGGCATTTTGGGGTTGCCTGCAAGCAGGCGTGATCGGCGTGCCGGTTTTTCCGGCGCGCCTGCACCGGCAGCTTCCCCGGCTGTTGGCCATTGCCGCGGATTCTGGAGCAAAATTCGTTCTCACGACCGGGAAGCTGGAGCGGCAGGCGGACGATTTGTTCAAACGCGCGCCGGCTCTCAAAAATTTCGTGTGGCTCGCAACGGACGATCTGCCCCCTGCCGCGCCCAATACGCCAGGCGATTTCACCGCGAATTCCGAAACGCTCGCATTCCTGCAATACACTTCGGGATCGACCGCATCGCCGCGCGGCGTGATGGTCACGCAGGGGAATTTGCTGGACAACCTCGCGTGCCTCCGCGACGTCTTCCAGTTTTCGACGGAATCGGTCGGCGTCACCTGGCTCCCGCATTTTCATGACATGGGCCTGATCGGTGGCCTGCTCCAGCCTGTTTACGCGGGCGGCGAGATGATCGTGATGCCGCCGTCGTCGTTTCTGCAGAATCCGAGCCGCTGGCTCGCCGCGGTTTCACGCTATCACGCGACCACCATGGTCGCGCCGAATTTCGCGTACGAGCTTTGCGCCCAGAGAATTTCAGAAACCGAGCGCGCCGCGCTCGATCTTTCCAGCGTGAAGGTGGCGCTCTGCGGAGCCGAGCCGGTGCGCCCCGCCACGCTCACTGAGTTTGCGGAAGCGTTTGGCGCATGTGGCTTCCGCAAAGAGGCCCTCCGCCCCGCTTACGGATTGGCCGAAGCTACGCTGATTGTTTCCGGCCGTTCCGATGGCGGCGCACCGTTCACGGAAGCAGCTGTCTCCGCCGCTGACCTGCAACAAAATCGAATCCGCCGCGCCGAAGCAGGCGCCGCCGGCAGCCGCGTTCTGGTGGGCTGTGGCGGAGTCGCGCCCGGCATGAAGGTCACGATCGTCGATCCTGAAACTTGCGCTCCCTGCGCTCCCGATCGTGTTGGCGAAATCTGGATTTGCGGGCCCAGCGTGGCGGGCGGCTACTGGCGAAAGCCCGAAGAAACGCAACAAGTTTTCGGCGCGTATCTGGCCTCTGGCGAAGGGCCGTTCCTCCGCACGGGCGATCTCGGATTTCTCGATCGCGGAAAACTTTTCATCGCCGGGCGGCTGAAGGACCTCATCATCGTCCGCGGTTCCAACCATTACCCGCAGGATTTGGAATACACGGTCGAACGGAGCCATCGCGCGCTGCGGCCCTCAGCGGGAGCGGCGTTTTCCATCGACGCCGATGGCGCGGAGCGCCTCATCATTATTCAAGAAATCAACGATCGCGCGTCCGTTGCAGTTGAAGATGTGGCCTCCGCGATCCGCCGAGCCCTCACCGAATCGCACGAAGTTTACCCGGGTGCGATCGTCCTCATTGCCGCGCGAAGTATTCCCCGAACCTCCAGCGGAAAAATTCAGCGCTATGCGTGCCGCGAAGCATTTCTCGCCGGTGGGCTCGATGTCGTCCACGAGTGGCGCGATCGCGAGGGTCGCGCGGACTCGAAGCAGAACGGCGCAAACCATCCGCGTAGCGGCCTCGTCTGGGATTATCTCAGCACGCAGTCCTATTCGCACCGCCTCGCCGGCGACCCGAATGGCAACGGAAATCGCGAGCACCGCCCGGAGATTTCGCGTGAGACAGCCCGCACCGAGCCGATCGCCATTGTGGGCATCGGATGCCGGTTTCCCGGCGCCGCGGGACTCGAAGAATTCTGGGCGCTCCTGCGAAACGGTGTCGACGCGATCTCCGAAATTCCGCGCGAACGTTGGAATATCGACGTGTTCTACGACCCGCTCCCCGGAACGCTTGCCCGGATGAGTACGCGCTGGGGCGGCTTCCTCGCCGGCGTCGATCGCTTCGACCCGCATTTCTTCGGCATCTCACCGCGCGAAGCCGCCGCCATGGATCCGCAGCAGCGCGTCCTGCTCGAAGTGACGTGGGAAGCTCTCGAAAATGCGGGACAGGCGCCCGACAAGCTCGCGGGCACGCGCACAGGCGTATTCGTCGGCATCGGCGGGTTCGATTACACAAACGTTCTTATCAATTACTGGGATCATTTCAAGATCATCAACGCATATCTCGGAACGGGCAATGCGCACAGCATCGCGGCGAACCGCATTTCTTACCTGCTGGACTTGCGCGGACCCAGCATGGCGATCGATACCGCCTGCTCGTCTTCGCTCGTCGCGATTCACATGGCGTGCGAAAGCCTGCGCGGCGCGGAATCGGAGCTGGCCATCGCCGCTGGGGTGAATCTAATTTTGTCTCCGGAAGTCACTATTGCGTTTTCGCACGCGCGCATGATGGCCCCCGACGGTCGCTGCAAAACGTTCGACGCGAAAGCCGACGGATATGTGCGCGCCGAGGGCGCGGGTGCCGTGATTCTCAAGCGCCTTTCCAGCGCGCTGCGAGATCGCGATCATATTTTCGCCCTGATTCGCGGATCGGCGGTGAATCAGGACGGCCGGACGGCGGGCATCGCCGCTCCCAACGCGTCGGCTCAGCAAGCCGTGATCCGCGAGGCGCTGGCGCAAGCCGAAGTTGCTCCGGGCGAGGTGACGTACCTCGAAGCCCATGGCACGGGCACTTCCATCGGCGATCCGATCGAAGTCGAAGCGGTGAAGGCCGCGCTCGGCGAATCGAAGCCAGGAGACCTGCCCTTGGTGATCGGGTCCGTGAAGGCGAGCATCGGCCACGCCGAGAACGCTTCCGGAATGGCCAGCCTCGCCAAGGTCGTGGGCTGTCTGCAACACGGTGAGATTCCCGGCCAGCTTCATTTCGAAAAGCTCAATCCGCGTATCTCGATCGCAGGTACGCGCCTCGAGATAGCTTCTGAGGCGCAGCCCTGGCCGCGCGCCGCGAGGCGCATCGCAGGTATCAGCAGCTTTGGATTCGGTGGCACGAACGCGCACGTCGTGGTCGAGGAAGCTCCGACCATTTCGCGGCCGGAAGTATTGCCGAGCCGCCCCTGCCAGATTTTCACGCTTTCGGCCCGGACGGAAACCGCCGTCAAGAATCTCGCGGCGCGATTCGAGAAGCATCTGGGGGAGCATCCCGGTGATGCGCTGGCGGACGTTTGTTTCACCGCAAATGCGGGACGATCGCATTTCGCGCGCCGGGTGGCCGTGGTCGCGGAAACCAAGGAGCAACTGCGGGATGCGCTTGCCGCCGTTGCGGAGGGGCGGCTTGAGAGCGATTCTGGAACCGAGTTTTTCTCAGGCCACTCCACGAAAAAAGATGGGCCGCGCGTCGCATTTCTGTTTGGTGCGGAGGCAGATTCGAACACGATCTCCACCGAGCTGTACGACACCCAACCCGTGTTTCGCGCTGCACTCGATCGCTGCTCGCGAATCTTCGACCCTCTCGGGAACGAGCCGCTCCTCGCGTTGAACCCCGTCAGCCAGACAAACATGGAAAGCCGTGACGCCGCCCTTTTCGCCGTGGAGTTCGCTCTGGCGGAGCTGTGGCGATCCTGGGGTGTGCATCCGGATGCCGTGCTGGGCGAAGGCATCGGTGAATATGTGGCAGCGGTCATTTCCGGCGTGATGAGCTGCGAAGACGCTCTGAAGCTCGTTGTCGAGCGCGCTCGAATTCTGCAGCTGGCCTTGCATAACGGCGATCTGGACCGGATGCGGGAAGAATTCGACCGAATGGCGGCGGCCGTGAAATTCGAATCGGCCCAAGTACCGTTCGTCTCCGGCCTTACCGGTCAGCTTTTGTCGCCGGGACAAATTCCGGATGCAAGCTACTGGCGTCTTCACATTACGCGTAGCGCGCGACTCGAAGAGGGGATCGAAACGCTCAGCTCGCGCGGGCACGATCATTTTCTGCAAATTGGTCCGGCCCTGCGCTCTTCCGGGATCGCGCGCTTCCGCGATGCCGGATCGAAAACCACTTGGCTTTCGTCGCTCGATGCGGAGCGCGGCGCCTGGCGCACTACGCTCGCGAGCCTCGCCTTGCTGTACGTTCACGGCGCAGTTGTCGATTGGAACGCGTTCGACGAGCCTTATCAGCCGCTGAAGTTGCCTCTGCCGACGTATCCTTTCGAGCGCGAGCGTTGCTGGGAAGATCCCTACGTCGAACCCGGCGCGAAGAAGTCTGCGAAGCCGGCGCATCCACTTCTCGGCGAGCGCGTGAATTCCGCGCTGCCGATGCCCCAGTTTCAAAGCAAGATCGGAATCGATTCTCTGCGCTACTTGAACGATCATCGCGTTCAAGGCTCCGCCGTTTTCCCGGCCGCCGCGTACCTGGAAATGGCGCGCGCTGCCGCGGCGGAACTCCTTGGCGCCGGATCGGCGGTTTTGTCCAGCGTCGCATTTCAAGAAGCGCTTATCCTTCCCGCTTTGGGGACGCGCATTTTGCAACTGATCGCCTCGCCAGCATCGGGCGGCAGCGCTTCGTTTCAGATTTACAGTTCCAAAGCCAATCTGAACGGCAATCAAGAGAGCGCGGGCTGGACGCTGCACGTTTCCGGCGACATGCGCGTCGAAGTCCCGGATTTAGCGCGCTGCGCCGAGGAACAATTCAACCTCGACGAAATCCGAGCGCGGTGCGCGCGAACCACTACGCCCGAGGAATTGTATGCATACTTGAAAGCCGCGGGTCTGGAATACGGGCCGAGCTTTCAGGGAGTGCAGCAGTTGTGGTGCGGAGAACGTGAAGCGCTCGGAGAAGTGCGGCTCCCGCCCTCCGCCGTTCAGGCGTGCACGGCCATGGGCGAGCCCGACGGCGCGTGGATTCATCCCGCGCTACTCGATTCCTGTCTGCAGGTGCTCGCAGGCGCGCTGCCGACGGATCAAGCTGAATCGGGCAATAAAAAGTCGGGCAAGAAACGGACGTTTCTTCCGGTCGGAGTCTCGAGCATTCGATTTTTGACACGGCCGGATTCGCGGCTCTACAGCCACTGCGTCGTTCGCCCGGAAAGCGGAGTCGGACACGAATTTCTCGAGGCGAATATTCGCATGCTGGACGAAGACGGCTCAGTCTCCGGCGAAATACGCGGATTTCGCGTGAAGCTTGTCTCCGGAGAGACGGATCGCGAGGCGCGAGAGAATCCCGGCGAGCTGCTGTACGATGTTGCCTGGGTCGCAAGAAATCACGCAGCGTCTCGCAATCTCGCTGCAACTCAGCGCACGCCCTGGATGGTGATCGCGGATCGCGGTGGGGTGGGACGCGCGCTCGCCGCGCATCTCCAGTCGCTTGGAGAAAACTGTTCGATTGTAAGTCCAGCCGAATTTCAAAACATCGCGGCCAATTCCGAAAGCGCGAACATCGTTTACCTTGCGGCCCTTGATCTTGGCGACCTCGCGGCGGGCGCAACCGCTATCGCGGAAGCGGAAAGCCATTGGGCCGAAACGTTGCGATTTGTTCAATCCCTGATTCGCGAAGCGAAATGCGTAAAGCGGCGCCTGTGGATCGTCACTCGCGGAGCGCAAGCGGCCGGCAACGCGCCCGCGCGCATTGCGCTGGCGCAGACTCCGCTGTGGGGCTTGGCCAAGTCGATCGATCTCGAGCACCCTGAACTCGGCTGCACGCGCATCGACCTCGATCCGGAGCGCGGCGCCGAGGAAATTCCGGAGCTCGCGGAAGAATTATTCCTCTCGGGTGCGGAACGAGAAATCGCGTTCCGGCAAGGAGCGCGGCAAGTCCCACGCCTCGTCCCGCGCGCGCAAAAAAGTTCCTCCAATGTGCTGATGGATTTTCCGGACGCTGAATCATTCCACCTGGACATCTCGCCCCCGGGGAATCTCGATAACCTTATTTTGCGCGGCAGCTCGCGCACGCCGCCGCGTCCCGGCGAAGTCGAAATTCGCGTGAACGCCGCGGGATTGAATTTCCGCGACGTGATGAACGCCGCCGGCGTCTATCCCGGCGGGCCGATTCCTTTTGGCGCGGAATGCGCGGGCACGATCGCAGCAGTCGGTGAGGGAGTGCCAGACCTGCGGCCCGGCGATGAGGTAATCGCTCTCGCCTCGGGCAGCTTCGGCGCGTTCGTCACGGCGGACGCGCGCGCCGTGATTCCCAAGCCTGCCGCCCTTAACTTCGGCCAAGCGGCGACCGTTCCGATCGCATTCCTCACCGCGTACTACTCGCTGCACCAACTCGCGAGGCTGGCCAAGGGCGAGCGCGTTCTGATCCACGCCGGCGCAGGAGGAGTGGGCCTCGCGGCCGTGCAACTCGCGCAGCGGGCCGGCTCGGAAATTTTCGCCACCGCGGGCTCTCCGGAAAAGCGCGCGCATTTGAAAGCCATGCGCGTGCCGCACATTTTCGATTCGCGTTCTCTCGCTTTTGCCGATGAAATCATGAAGAAAACCGGCGGCCGCGGCGTCGACGTCGTTCTCAACTCGCTCCCCGGCGAATACATCACCCGCAGCCTTTCGATCCTGGCCGCCTACGGCCGCTTCGTCGAAATCGGAAAGACGGACATCTATCAGAACAAGCCCATGGGCCTGTTTCCCTTCCGCAACAATCTTTCCTATTTCGCGCTCGATCTCGAGCGCGTCTGCCGCGAGAAACCAGATCTTGTCCGCTCCCTGCTTTTTGAACTGATGGCGATGTTCGAGAAAGGCGCGCTGAAGCCGCTGCCGCACAATATTTTTCGCATTGAAGACGCCGCCAACGCGTTTCGCTACATGGCTCGCCGCAAAAATATCGGCAAGGTGGTGCTCTCCTTCCGCGGCTTGGAAGCCGAAACGCGTTCAGACCGCGGGCTCACCTCGCGCCGCGAAGCAACCTACTTGATCACGGGCGGCCACGGCGGCCTGGGTCTCGCCGTTGCGCGATGGCTCGTCGAAAAGGGCGCGCGGCATCTCGTTCTTCTCAGCCGCAGTGGAGTCTCCACTGCCTCCACGGCGATCGTTTCCGAGTTGGCGGGAAAAGGCGTGGCGGTCAGAACAGTTCAAGCCGACGTTTCCAAGGAAGGCGACATGGCGCGCGCGCTAGCCGAAATTCGCGACACGATGCCGCCGCTGCGCGGCGTAATTCACGCGGCGGGCATGCTCGATGACCACATGCTTCTCAACCTCGACGCGGAAAGCTTCCAGCGCGTTCTTGCACCCAAAGTTTCAGGCGCCTGGAATCTTCATTCACTGACGGCTGACATGCCGCTCGATTTTTTCATCGTTTTCTCGTCGGTGGCGAGCGTTCTCGGTTCGCCCGGCCAGGCGAATTACGCCGCCGCCAATGCATTCCTCGACGGCCTCGCGCACGATCGCCGCTCGCGGGGTTTGCCTTGCCTGTCCATCAACTGGGGCCCCTGGGCAGACATCGGGATGGCTGCTCGAACCGCAACCGCCCGAGGGCCGGCGTCTCGCGTGATGCATCCCCTCGCGCCCGCTCAGGCGCTCGGCGCGCTCGACCGGCTGTTCGAAAAGAACGGTCCGGCCCAAGCCGTGGCGATCTCCGTCGATTGGCCGCTACTCGCGCGGTCACTCAATGGGAACCCGCCACCAGCTTTGATTGCGGAACTTTTGAAGGAAAAAGCGAAGGCCGCCGCGACAAAGTCCGCGCACGAGTCCGGGCCGCGCCTCTCGATGCAAAATCTCCTCGCGGCGCCCGTGGCACGGCGTCACGCCTTGCTACTCGATTACGTCCAAGGAAGCCTGGCGGCGGTGATGTCTCTCGACGCACCGGAGTTGGACCCCGAAGAGTCCCTTAGCAACCTTGGCCTCGATTCGCTGATGGCGCTCGAGCTGCAGCATTCTCTCGAGGAATCTTTCGGCGCAAAGCTGCCGATCGAGCTGCTCATGGGCATGCCGACACTCAACGAATTCGTGACGCGCCTGCTCGACATCCTCGTTAAACCCACCGCGGCATCTGACTCCGAATCCCCGGAGCCGCTGATGACTGTGGAATCGGATCCGAGCGAGAGCGCCCCGCCCTTTTCTCGTGGCTAGTGTTGATGCCTATCCCGCAGCAGGAGTCACCGCCAGTGGTGAACCTACGTAGGGTCCTGCGTCTTTCGTGCGTAGCATAGCGTTGTAACGCCCGCCTTCCGAGCGGGAATCTTTTCGCGGGACAGGGCCAGGCGACGACAATTTAAAGTCTGGCGCCTTCAACGGTCCAGACGTCTACGACTCACCCTCGAGCTTGCGAATCCGCACTTCGACTCCCGGCGTATCTTTCAGGGCGTCCGCAAAATCCTGCGGCTTGGAGCCGCGGTAGTGGTACGGATACACGATTTTTGGCCGGAAGGCTTTGGCGCATTCCGCGGCTTCAAGAGGCGGCTCGGTGCGCGGCGGATTCATCGCCAGGAACGCGACGGTGATGTTTTTCAAGGCTTTCATTTCCGGCGTGCATTCCGTGTCGCCCGAAAAATACACACGCGTGTCGCCAAAATTCAAAACGTAGCCGCTGCCGATTCCCCTGTGGTGATACGGTTTCCCCGGACCGGATCCAAAGGCGAGGTTGTACATCGGCACGCCCTCGAATTCGATTCCCATCACGGAGCGCTTCTCGGAATCGCTGATCGCTTCGGCGATGCCGCAGGCGGGCATGCAGTTGAGGGTGTCGATCACCGCGGGAGGGCCGACGATAATCGTCTCCGGTTTTTTCAGTTGATCGACCATCGCGCGGTCCAGGTGATCCTGATGCGTGTGCGTGATCACGATCAGGTCCGCCTGCGGCAGGCCGGTGAAATCCCCCTGGCTCCACGGGTCAACGTGAATCACTTTGCCTCCGAATTCGAGCATCACGCTGCCGTGGTACACCGGCATGATGCGCAGCTCGCCGCGCGACGTTTGAATCACGTCGGCTTGGCGATTGGACGAATTGCCTCCTGGAAGCACGGGAAACGCGATCGTCAAGACCGCAAAACAAAGGGCACAGAGCAAGCGTCCTGCGGATTTTTGCATGGCTCCAATTCTCCAGTTGGCAGCGGGCCAATTAGCAGAGTGGCTGTCCCACCAGAATGCAGATCGCGCGCAGAGCGGCCCGACGGTCTACAATTCGTCATGCGGCGCGTAGTATACATCGTTGCGAATGGGCGGGCGGAATGTTTGGCAGGATCTGAAGGAGAGAAACGGATGGGCACGGGACGAGTGCAGGCTTTCAGCGACGGCGTCATCGCCATCATCATCACGATCATGGTGCTCGAGCTTCAGGTGCCGCACGAGGCGACGCTAGCGGCCTTTGTGAAGCTCGCGCCCGTACTCTTGAGTTATCTTCTCAGCTACGTTGTGGTGGCCATTATGTGGGTGAACCACCACCATCTGTTGCACATCGCCAAGCGTGCAGACGCGAGCCTGCTCTGGACCAACAACGTTCTCCTGTTCTGGATGTCGATGATCCCGTTTGCGACGCGATACATCGGCCTGAATCCCAAGGTACCGTTCGCGGTCGCCCTCTACGGCTGCGTCCTGACGCTGAGCGCCGCCGCGTTTACGTGGCTGCGACACATTGTGAACCGGCATCTTGCCCACGATCGTGATACTGTCGCGTACCATCGAGGAAAGCTCCTCAAGAGCACCTACTCCACCGCGCTGTACGCCGCCTCAGTGCCCCTCGCCTACGTTTCGATTTCTGTGGCCTACGCCATCTTTATCCTGATCCCCATTTTCTATTTCATTCCCGAACGAAAATTAGCCGAGCAAATCGAACAGGAACTGGGAATTTCCGCAGGCCCCACCGAGCTGGATTGACGCGGAGACACTCCGCTCCGGCTACTCTCGAAGATCTCCTCGAATCAAAAGAGGAATCTCAAAGCTTCAGCGGCGAACGCACGTGTCAGCGCGATCCAAACGCTTCGACGGCCCGGCGCAAGCGGCTGACGACGCGTTCCTGCCCGAGCACGACCATCGTTTCAAAGAGCGGCGGCGCCACGGCCTGCCCCACAATCGCGACGCGGGTCGCATTGATCAGGAGGCCTGCCTTCACCCCCTCGGCGGCGGCGAGTTCGCGCAGCGCGTGGTCGCACGAGTCGTGCTCCCAAGCGGGCAGCGCCGCCAGCGCATCTGCCAGCTTGGCCAGCATGCCGCCCAGCCGTTCGTCCTTCCAGAATTTTTCACGGGCGGCCGGATCGATCTCAAACGAATCGCTGAAAAACGCGCGCGACCATGTGGAAAAATCCGGCAGCAGGCGCGTGCGCGGGCGCAGCAAGTCCACGGTCTTGGAAAACCACTCTTGCTTTTCACCGGCCCATTCCGGCTGCCACAGTTTCGAGCGCTCCAGCTCGACCTGCACGAATGGCAACAATTCGTCGATCGGCAACTTCTGCAAATATTGGGTGTTGAACCATTCGAGCTTCGGCCGGTCAAAGACTCCGTTTGTGCGGCTTACGCCTTCGAGCGAAAACTTCTCGACGATTTCCGGGGTCCGGATGAATTCTTCGTTGCTCGACGACCAGCCGAGCAGGGCCAGAAAATTCCGGAACGCTTCGGGAAGAAAACCCTCGTCGCGGTACGATCCCACGCTCGTCGCTCCGTGACGCTTGGAAAGCCGCGTTCGGTCCGGCCCCAGAATGAGCGGCACGTGCGCAAACACGGGCGGCGTGGCGCTCAGCGCGCGATACAGCAGGACCTGCTTCGGCGTATTCGAGATGTGATCCGAGCCGCGAATCACGTGGGTGATCCGCATATCAATATCGTCTACCACCACGCTCAGTTGATACGTTGGTACGCCGCGCGCCTGGCCCTCTTTCGGCGAGCGCAACAAAACGAAATCCTCGATCTCATCGTTCGATACTTCGCGCGGGCCGAATACGGCGTCGTTAAACCGGGTGATTGCGCCAAGTGGAACGCGAAACCGGATGGCCGCATTTTCCGCGCTGAGTCCCGGCTTGCCTTCGCGGCACGCGCAACGCGTGATGCGCCGCGGGCCCTGTTCCTTCTTGGTGTCTTCAGTCTCCTCGACGGCATCGCCGCCGGCATATTTCTCAGGCGGGCAATCGCAAAAATAAGCCGCGCCGGAAGCGGCCATTTTTAGCGCCGCCTCGCGATGCATGTCCAGCCGCTGCGACTGAAAGTGTGGCCCCTCGTCCCAATCCACACCCAGCCAGCGCAGCCCGTCGAGAATTCCCTCCACCAGTTCCGGCTTGTTGCGCTCTACATCGGTGTCTTCGATGCGCAGGACCATCGTCCCGCCCCGGCCCCGCGCAAAGAGCCAATTAAACAGCGCCGTGCGCGCCCCCCCGACGTGCAAATAGCCCGTCGGCGACGGCGCAAACCGCACGCGGATTTCGCCTCCCCCACCAGCTGAGCCGCTCGAATTCGTTGACATACTGATTGACAACCTCTCCAATGGCGGAAAAACACTTCATCTTATCCGAACCGGGTGCGCAACGCGAGCCTGCGCAATGAGGCACGTCACGGCTTCCGGAATCGCTAAACGTCAATTCCGAGTTGAAAAATCGTGTGTCCCATCCCTCAAGTGCCTTGTTCCCTGACTGGTACCCCCGTACCCTTGACCCTCTGGAAAAGCGTCCCTTATAGTCGAAAAAGAGGGGAGAGTTTACGGGATTGGTGTACTTTCACGATCCCCCGTAAATCCGTCCAAGCCGGATCGTTAGCGGTGTGGATTCCCTGTAAATCGGGTTGCAGTGTGTTTGTTTTGGATGTGATTTCTTTATTGGCGAATCGGTGTAAGCGGATATCAATCGAGTGTTGGTTGCGGCCCAGGCGACGCTTTTGATTTGATGACTTCGGAAAGCATTATTGCGATCACGCTGTTGGCGGCGTCGGCGCTGACATCGGGATTCTTTGCGTACATGCACAGCTTGCGGCGCCAGGCATATCTCATGCTCTGGAGCGCGGGCTGGTGCCTGCTCGCCCTGCACTATTTGAGCCCCGCCCTGGAACCCTGGACCTCCGTCGCGCCCTGGCAAGGAGCCGTAAACGAATGGCTGCTTGCGGGCGCCGCTCTGTTGTTTTTCAGCACAGCTCAGGTCTACACGAATGCTAAGCCATGGGTTCGTCCGCAGATCGCGGCAGGCGGCGTGTTTGCCGTCTGGTCGGCCGCGTACTATTTGCACGCGATGCCGATATCACCGCAGCTCGGAGTAGCAGCAGTGCTCGCGGCCGTTGCCTGGGTTTTCTACAAGGTGAGCCAGCGGCATGAGACGTTTGCGGACCTGCTGCTGGCTGGTTCGTTCCTTAGTTGGAGCGCGATCCTGGTTGGCGAGTTGCTGCTCAGTCCTCGTCTCGCCGGTTCGCTGCGCGCGCTGGAGCTCCTGCCCCAGCTTTTCGCGGCCGCGCTGATGGTGATGGGCCTGTACGAAGAGGAAAAGCGCCGCGTCGAGCAAAACATGCTGGCGCTTTCCAACGTCAATCTCGCCACGTCGAGTTTCGTCGGCCCGGAAATTCAGCAGATGCTCTCGCACGCGCTCGAACGCGTATTGAGCGTCGTGCGCATGCCGGCCGGCGCGCTCTTCATGCATCACGGCCATGCGGAGGGCCCGACTTCCGTTGTTGCGGTCGGCCTCGCGGAAAATTTCTGCGCCATCGCGCAGGAAGAGGGACTTGACGATCACCTCGTGGACATGGTTTCGCGCCTGGGCGGCCTGGTGGTTCTGCGTGATCTCGGGCGCGACGCATCGTGGGCCGCGCTCGAAGGCGAGGAATCGTTCCGGCGTTTTCGGCAACTGGCCGTGAGCCAGCGCCTGCGCACGGTCGTGGGAATCAGCCTGCAAGCCAAGGAGCAGGCGTTCGGCGTCCTGTTTCTCGGCAGCCCCGATATCCGGAAGTTTTCCGCCGCCGAACTCCGTCTCTTGTTGGCGCTCGGCCATCAAATCGGAATGGCCGTCGAAAACAGTTACCTCGTTCAGCAGGCCGCGCGCCGCACGCAAGAGCTTCATATGCTCAATGAAATCGGCCGCGCGCTGAGCTCCACGCTGGAGCCCGATGCGGTCTTCGAGACCATTCTGAATGAGATCAAGCGCCTGTTCGACGTGAGTCAATTCTGCGTCGCGCTTCACGACACCACCCGCAACGAAATCAAATTTGAAGTCGAAGTCCGCGACGGCGAGGTCCTGTCCAAGAGATTCCGGCCGTTCGGCGGCAGCTACGCCGTCGAGTACGTGATGCGGACGCGTCAGCCCATCCTGATTCGGGAACACCAAGCCGAGGAATTGAAGAAGCTCGGCATCGAGCCGCTGAACCCGGGCGAGGGAAGCTTTTGCGCGGTGCCGCTCCTCCTGTACGAACGGCCCATTGGCGCGATGATTTTGCAGAGCCCGCAGGAGCGCGCGCTCGACGCGGGACACCTGGAAATGATGCGCGTCCTCGCGAGCGAAGCGGTAATCGCCCTGGAAAACGCCCGGCTCTTCCGCGAAGAGCGAATGAAATCGCGGCGCCTGGGCCTCTTCAACAACATTTCCCGCAACATCATCACGACCCTCAATCCGGACGAAATGCTGGCCAAGATCGCCGAAGAATTGGATCAGGCCCTCGATTATTCTCACATCGGCATCGGTCTGCTCGACTACTCCACCAAGGAAGTTGTGATTCACGCGGAAGCGGGAAAACGCAAGGGCGCTGTGGGTCGCAGGCTGGGCCTGGACGGCAACATCGTGGGCCGCGTTGCGCGCACCGGGCAAATGGCGGTCGTTTCGTACGACGCGCATCATACGACCGGCGAGCCCGTGCTCGAGGGTTCCGATTCCGCGATCGCGCTGCCGATCGTTTACGCCGATCAGTTGCACGGCGTGCTGTATGTGGAGATCGATAAAACTGCCGATTTTCCGCAGGAAGAAGTTCTATTCCTCGGAACGCTGGCCGATCTGGTTTCCGGCGCGCTGCACAACGCCTTGACGTTCCAGAAAGCGCAGGAGCAGGCCATCACCGACGGCATGACCGGGCTCAAGACGCATCGCTTTTTCATGGAAGCACTCTCCGGCGAGTGGAAGCGCTCGACGCGCGCGGGGCGTTCCTTCTCGGTTGTGCTGATGGACCTGGACCGATTCAAATTCGTAAACGATTTTTACGGCCATCTGGACGGCGACCTCTTGCTGCAGCGCGTGGCCCATCTGCTCGAACTGAATTGCCGGCGGTCGGACGTCGTGGCGCGCTACGGCGGCGACGAGTTCATTATCCTGATGCCGGAAACGGACGCGGCGCAGGCTCACCAACTTGCCTCGAAGCTGCGCTCGTGGGTTTTTTCCGATTCCGTGCTGCGCGAGAAGAACGTAACCTCGAGTTTCGGCATTGCGACGTTTCCGCTGAACGGGTCGACTCCGCAGGAGCTGATCCAAGTCGCCGATGCGTCGATGTACCTTTCCAAGCATCAGGGCGGGAACGCTGTCTCAACCGCGGACCAATTCAACGCCGAGAGCGCCCGCCAATGGAAGCGCGACGTGCTCGATGCATATCTCGGCGTCACGCTCAAACGCCTGTTCTCCACCGGGCCGGATGCGTTTGTGGAAATCTACAGCCGCGTCGAGCAGTTCGCTCGCTCGCTTGCCGAAGCGGAATCCGGAGAGAGGCTCAAGGGAGCCGGCGGCGGGGGCGGGCCTGACTCCCCGCGCGAATGCGACTATGAGCCGCTGCCAGCCATCGTCATGGATACGCTGACGTCGCTGGCGCTGGCCGTCGACTCAAAGGATCAATTCACGCAGGGACATTCTCACAAAGTCTCCAGCTACGCGGTTTTGATCGCCGAGGCAATCGGCCTCAAAGGGTCAGAGATCGAGGAAGTCCGTTTGGGCGGGATGCTGCATGATGTGGGCAAGGTGGGCATTATGGAATCGATCCTGAATAAGAACGGACCGCTGAATCCCGACGAGTGGGAAGCAATGAAGCGCCACGTCGAATACGGCGCCAAGCTGCTCGAACCGCTACGCGGCACGGAAAGAGTTCGACAGATGGTCGCCCACCATCATGAATTCTTTGACGGCTCGGGCTACCCCGAAGGACTCACCGGAAAACAGATTCCAATGGGCGCGCGAATCATCGCCATCGCCGACGCTTATGACACGATCACGTCGGAGAGAACGTATAAGAAGGCTCGCACTCCCGAAGAAGCGTTCTCGGAACTCTCCCGCTGCGGCAACGCACAGTTCGATCCGGAGCTGGTGCAGGTATTTATCTCCCGCCTACGCGAGCTGCCAACGCCTCTGATCCTGAATCCCGCAAGCGCCCCCGAAGCCGAAGTCGTCCGCTAATTTCGAATCTTCTGAAAAGCAACGAAAGCGGGATTGATACTTTATTGGAAAGAGTCACTAATCAAGAATTTCGGGCTGCTACCCTTGTTTCGCCGTCGTTGATTGCGTAGAATCGCGATTCTTCTTGCCGTGGCGCCAACAAGCCGTACGGAGACAGGATGCCCAGACGCATCGCAGCTAAAATTACTGGTGTGAGCGGCTACGTTCCGCCTCGCATCATGACCAACGCCGATTTGGAAAAGCTCGTCGAAACGGACGATGCCTGGATTCGAGAGCGCACGGGCATTCGCGAGCGCCACGTGGCCGAGAAAGGCGTGGGCGCGTCGGACCTGGCTACGGCAGCCGCGCGTCAACTGCTTTGCGCGAAAAAAGTACCCGCCTCCGAAATTGACCTCATCGTCGTTGCCAGCGTCACGCCGGACATGATGTTTCCGGCGACGGCCTGCCTTGTGCAGAGCAACCTGGGCGCCACACGCGCCTGGGGATTCGATCTATCGGCGGCTTGCTCGGGATTTCTTTACGCGCTGACGGTCGGCGCGCAATTTGTGGGTGCCGGCACGCAAAAGAAAGCGCTGGCGATTGGAAGCGACGTCATGACTTCCATTCTGGACTACAAGGACCGCACGACGTGCGTTTTGTTTGGGGACGGTGCAGGAGCCGTGCTGCTGGAACCCACCGAAAACGGCGAGGACGGCATCCTGGATTTCGTTCACGACGTTGACGGCTCGGGGGGGAAATATCTCTTCATGCCGGCTGGCGGCTCGCTTCACCCCGCTTCGCACGAAACCGTCGACAAGCGGATGCACTACGTCCATCAGGAGGGCGCCCAGGTGTTTAAGTACGCTGTGCGCCGCATGGCTGATCTTGCCTGCGAAATGCTCGAGCGAAACGGATTCACCAGCAAGGATCTGGCGCTGGTCGTGCCCCATCAAGCCAATTTGCGGATCATCAGCGCCATGCGGGAGCGCCTCGGTGTGGACGACGCGAAGGTCATGGTAAACATCGATCGCTACGGCAACACGACCGCAGGCACCATACCCCTCGGGTTGCGCGATGCCGTCGAACAAGGCCGCGTAAAAAAGGGCGATCTGGTTCTGCTGGTCGCTGTCGGGGCTGGATACACTTCCGGGGCAGTTCTTCTTCGCTGGGCCTACTAATCGTTTTTTCCGGGCGGGCTAAAGGTTCAGGGCCATCGACCCGAACTAGATTCCGCGCACCTGGGCGGCGCAAGCCATATTGCGCTCGAGGTGCTGGTCCATCAAAACCGCGACATATCGCGAACACGTCGTCATTTCCGCATCCGCCCATCTTGAGATGCCGGGAGCGATGCGGCCGAGCTTCTCCACAACGGAATAGTAGGCGCGGATGGCTCTGAAGGCCCCATTGGGGCCGCGAAGGTCCGGAGACAAGTGATTCAAAACAATGATGTTATGGAAGTCCCGTGCGCCGATCATGGCATGGGTGATGCCGGCGGCCACACGTATGCGGTCGGAGATTGCGTGGGAGGCAACTCCGGAAATCGTCGCACGCCAGTAGTAGAGCGCAAACTGGGCCAGTGCAGCCATCGAAACCGCGAATATGATCACCGCAACCATTGACACTCTACCCTCAAGATCGATTCTCGTTTATGAAACTGTTCCCAGCAATGGACACCTCGTACTAACTTCTTGCTCCTCAGGTACTAGCGTCGGTATCACAATCACGACGATCCCGCAGACACCGAGCGCCAGTAGAAGAGCACGAAGTCTTTAAAGGCAATGACTGAGAGGCCAAGTACCACCGCAGCGGGCACTTGCAATTCTCCTTCAGGACCCAGTTTGGGCCTAACGGACGGGCCCGGCAATGGTCCGACCGTACTACCAATCTGGGCCTTGGTTCGGTCTGCCGGCCAACAAGGCACTCTCATAGAACACGGATTACTGCGGCGGGATGCGGTAAATCTGTTTGGAATTTGACGAACTACAATCGTATTCGCGGATCTCGATGCGCCACAGAGGGTCGTGCATCTCGGGCAAAAACCGGCGCTTCCACGAGTAGCCTTCATCCCGCATTCGCAGGCGGGACGATATGGACCCGCAAGACGCGTCCAACCTTCGGGCCACATCGTCGGTGGGCGATGTATCGCCGGGCTCAGGTCCGCTTCGGATCAGCAGGACTTTTCCGTTCGCGGGACGATGGGCGTCCCGCCAGCCTTCCGGAGAGAACACTTGGGGGTGCTTAGCCGTGTCGGGGAGCAGACCTTCAAATCGCCACGGCCCATTGACCCTCGGGACGTGCAAGTCGTATGTGAGATAAAGTAGAAATGCCGGCTGGTCGGAGATCACCGTGGCGCCAGTTGCAATCTGCGCGGTCGCGTCCCGCGAGATTTCCTCCCACGGCTCGATGAATTGAGGCGCAGAGTAAAATCGCTTCGCGTAAATTCCGTACCAACCCGCCGCGCCAATCGCCAGAAGCGCTGCCGCCAGCGTAAACGTTGCCCAGCGCGGCTTCGGCGCCTCAATCGCAACTCCCAGCGGCAGCAAGACCCACGGAGAAAGCATCAGCAGATCCCGGCCCTGCAGGACTTCAGCGGCCGCGATCAGCGCCAGCACGCAGGCGCTGTAAAGAAAAAATCGCCGCGCGGGAGGGGAAAGCCACCAGGCTCCGAGAATCACACACGCGAGGATCGCAATTCCTACTGGAATGCTGAGCCGCCAATACCACAGAGCGACCGATGGGCTGACGAAACACGAAAACACATTGAATCCCGCGTTCGCCAGAACTGCCGCTGCTCCGCGATGAAGGTTCATCGTCCTGACGGCTGAGGTTCGCAGGGCCGGAACGAACGGAAGAAAACAGGCGCACAAAAGAACCGCAGCGATTGCGCTGAACTTCACGGTCGCCGCAGTTTCCTTACCGCGGGCGCGCGCGAACTGATCCGCCACAAGGCACGCGAGGATCGCCCAGCCCCAATAGGACGTCCAAATCAAAGCGAGGCAGAAAAGAAACAAAATGGCCCCGCGTTCGGTCGTCCGATTCTCGAGATACTTGAGATACGCAAGCGTCAGCCCGGCGACCAGGAAAAACGAAAACGAGTACCATGCGGCCAGGCGCGCGAAATGAAAGCTGAAGGGCCAAAGAACCCCGAGCCAAATAACAGCGATGCCACCAGACGATGGCGCGAAACGGCGGCTGGCGCGGCCCAGAAGAAAAAGCCCGGCGAGAAAGAACAGGACGGATGGTACGCGCAAATAGTCGAAAATCCCTCCGGTCGCGCGCAGCCAGAAATGAAAAATTGCATCAGAGAGCGGATGGAATCCTGCGGTGGCTGTTCCGTGAACGGCATCTGCCAGCAGCGTTCGCAGCGGATTTACCGCCGCGCCCAAAGTCATGGCCTCGTCGTTGAGAAATGTCACCGAATTATTCGTGGTAACGAGGCCGATTCCCAAAAGGAGTAGCGGGACGATCTGCTGCGCGACGGCGTTCGGCTTGCGTGGGCGGGCCGGCATGTCAATTCCCGCTGGGACGCGATGGGAAACCCGCCCAGGCATTAAGGAGGCCCAGGGTCTCGCGCATCACGTCAAGGCCGTCCCGTGTGTGGCGCCACCAGTGCGCGCCGTCGTAGCCGTCATCCGGTGGATACCGCACGATCATGCGCGGCTCGGAGCCCACTAGCTTGCGCCAGATCGTGCGCACGCGGCGCGTATGAGGTTTTGATGTGACGATGATCGCCGAATGCAATTGCGAGCCGCGCAGATCGGCCGCCACCTGGCGAACCTCGGCTTCCGTATTTGGGTCCGGATGCTCCAGGATGCGGATCGAGTCCGGCGAAACTCCCATGGCGATCAAAACTTTTTCGTTGTAAAAATCCTCGCCGATGAACGCAATGTGCATGGCTTTCAAATCGTCCGCCGGAGAAAGCGGAGGCGAGATCCAAACCTGATCGGCGTATCCGGCCTTGAAGAGCCGCGCCGCTTCGATGGCGCGCTCCGGAAGGCGTCCACTCAAAACGACGATCACGTCCGCATGGGCGAGCGGATCATCCACAACAAGCCATCTTCCAACGCCGAAGAATACGGCGGCCGAGCCTGCGAGAACCAACAAAATCGCGCTCGGAACTATCCAGCGGGACAATCCCGACCTAGATGCCGTCAAAATTCCGCCTCGTCATCGCGCCCACCACCTCCGGAACGAAACGCGCGCTTCACCAGCCCCGGCGTTCTCCCTTCCCGGGTTCTCGGAGCGCTCTGGTAAGAATCTTATAGTGTCGCTTCGCGCGGTCCTCGCAGCGAAAAGGTCTCAACAAGAGAAATGGAAGTAAGACCGCTTCAAAGAATCCGCGCTTGTGCGAGAGACGCATGTCCGAGCTTCTGCGATAGCGGCATCGTAGCAAGAAAAATCTCGCGTGCGACATGTGCGTCGAGCAGACTCGGCATCCTAACCCGGTGGGAATATCAGGTCAATCGTGGGGCAGCCACTCCTTACCCCGAGCCCCTATGAGGGGCCGGCTGTCCTCGAAGTTTGCACGCAACCGTGCGACTTCAACTTCGCCGCGGCGGACAGCCGGCCCCTCACAAGTGCTCGGGGTAAACAGCAGTTGCCCCACTTCAACCCGCAGCTTGCGTTTGTTACAGGGAGGCAACTCTCCACCGCCCGTAACTTTGTGCCGAGGCCCTCACAGGCTAAAATCAAATGTCGAGTCGCGACAACTATCGCACGAGGCGAACGCAATCATGAAAAAGCTCGGTTCTCCGGCAAATTCGTACGCGGAAAGGCGCTCCCGTTGCGCGCGGTAGTCACGGGCGGCGCGGGATTCCTGGGGTCGCATCTTTGTGACGTTCTGATCGACCGCGGGTGGGAAGTCCTTTCGATTGACAATCTGGTAACGGGTACAGCCGCAAACTTGCGTCACCTTGAAGGGCATCCCCGTTTCCGGATGATCCAGCATGACGTGACGAAGTTCATCGACGTCCCGGGACCCGTTGACTACGTTCTGCACTTCGCTTCGCCCGCCAGCCCGGTCGATTATCTGAAACTCCCGATCCAAACTTTGAAGGTGGGCTCTCTCGGCACGCATAACACGCTGGGCCTGGCTCTTGCCAAGAACGCAAAATATTTTCTCGCGTCCACATCCGAATGCTACGGCGACCCGCACGTCAGTCCGCAGCCGGAAACCTATTGGGGCAACGTAAACACGGTCGGCCCGCGCGGCGTCTACGATGAGGCCAAGCGCTTTGCCGAGGCCATGGTCATGGCCTATCACCGCGCCAAGGGACTGGACACCCACATCGTTCGCATCTTCAACACCTACGGCCCGCGCATGCGCCTCAATGACGGCCGCGCCCTGCCCAATTTCGTCCATCAGGCGCTCACCGGCCAGCCCATCACGGTCTACGGCACAGGAAAACAGACGCGCAGCTTCTGCTACGTTTCCGATCTTATCGACGGCATCTACCGGCTGATGATGTCGGACGAGCACGAACCGACCAACGTCGGAAATCCCCACGAGATTACAATTCTGGAATTCGCGGAACGCGTTCGCGGCCTTCTTGGCGTCTCCGCTCCGATCATCTTCGAGCCGCTGCCGCAGGATGACCCCAAGCAACGCTGCCCCGATATTTCCAAGGCGCGTCGCCTGCTGGGGTGGGAACCCAAAGTGAATCTGGAAGAAGGGTTGCGGCTGACGCTGGAATCGTTCAAGAAGCAGTTTGCGGAAGCGCGGACGCGCTAATCGCCAACGATCGCCCGGCCACGTCCGGTCGCGCGCACAGTGGAAATCCACCGACAAAAGTCTGTGCTACTGCCCGGCCGTGACGGCGACGGTGTCGGGCCTGCCGAAGCTCATGTATTCGAAGCCGAGTTCTTTCATTTCCGCGGGGCGCAGCATGTTGCGCGCATCGATCACGAGGGGCCGCGCCATGTCTTCTCGAACGCGCTTCCAATCGAGCCGCCGGAACTGCTCCCATTCCGTCAGCACCAGCAATGCGTCCGAGCCTCGCGCGACCTCGTAGGGGTCCGCGCTGTAGCGGATATTCGGAAACACGGCGCGGGCGCGTTCCATCGCTTCGGGATCGGTCGCGCGCACTTCGGCGCCTTCGGCTAGCAATCGGCGGATTACTTCGATGGCGGGCGCGAGGCGGATGTCATCTGTGTTCGGCTTGAAGGCGATTCCCAACACGCCGACTTGTTTTCCCTTCATCACCCACAGTGCCTTCTTCACCTTTTCGAGCAGGCGATCTACGCGCTGCTTGTTCACGCGCTCGGCTTCCTTCAGGATCCCAAAATCCACTCCGGCGCGATCGGCCAGCTTGACGAAGGCCTGAATATCCTTCGGCAGGCAAAATCCGCCAAAGCCGAGCCCGGCTTTCAGGAATTGTCCGCCGATTCGCGGATCGAGACCCACGGCGCGAGTCACTTCCTCGACGTTTCCGCCGAGCCGCTCGCACAAATCCGCGAGGACGTTCGCATAGGAAATTTTGAGTCCGAGGAATGAATTGGAAGCGTGCTTGATCAGCTCCGCGCTGGCGATCGTCGTCACCACGAATTCCGGCGTCGCCGCCGGCGGGCAGTTCGGCTGGTGCACGGGGCAGCGGTACCGCCCCTCGAGTATAGGCCGGTAGAGTTCGCGCAACTGCTCTTCGCTCGCCTTCTCTTCCACGCCGATGACGATGCGGTCGGGATGGAAAAAATCCTCGACCGCCGTTCCTTCGCGCAGGAATTCGGGATTCGACGCCACTCGAAATTTCACGTCACGATTCGCCGAGTAGACTTCGAGCGCGCGCTTCAATTGCTCACCGGTCTGCGCCGGCACGGTGCTCTTTTCAACCACGAGCTTGGGCGTGCGCGATTCCTTCGCGATCATCCGCGCCACGTTGTCGATCGCCGAAAGGTCTGCTTCTCCCGATTCGGTCGGCGGCGTTCCGACGCAAATGAAAACGACATCGGCTTCGCGCACGGCTTCCGCGCCCTCCGCCGTGAAGCGCATGCGTCCTTCCCAGACGACGCTGGCCAGCACCTTGTCCAGGTGCGGTTCGTAGATGGGAATTTTCCCGGTCTGAAGCGCGGCAATTCGCGCCTGATCGTTATCCGTGGCGATCACTTCGTGGCCCGCTTCGGCCAGGCAACTGCCAGAGACAAGTCCCACGTACCCGCAGCCAATCACCGCTAGTTTCAAGTTGCTCTCCCATTTCGAAAACTGACCGTCATCTAAAGCACGACCGAAGGGCACGCACATTCTCACCCATCCCAGGCGTCAATAAAAGTGTAAATGCCCTGACGATCACGTCAGAAGCGCCTGATCATGTCTTGGCCAGCGAAAAGCTGCCAACCACGAGAGCATCGACTCCGGAGCAGTAGTAGCTGCGGACGGCGTCGCGCGGCGAAACGACCAGCGGCTCGCCGAACAAATTGAAGGATGTATTCACGACCATTGGTGCTGGAGCGAACTTGCCGAACCGCTCGAGCAGGCTCCACAGGAGCGGGTTCGCCGCGCGCACGACGACGTGCAAACGAACGCGCCCGCCCGGAAGCAGGAAGCCGTCCAGAAGGCGAGCCGCTTCCGGCTTGGCAGTCCCCAGCGTGGCCATGAACCGCGCCAAGGGCGAAAAGTCGAAAAACTCGGCGGCGCGCTCGGCCGGAACGGAAATCGCAAACGGGCGGAACCCTTCGCGATGCTTCACAAACTCATTCAGGTTCTCTTTCACGTACGCCGCCCACGGAGATGCGAGCAGGCTGCGATTGCCGAGCGCGCGCGGCCCGAACTCCGCCGCGCCGTGAAACCATCCCACAATTTTTCCAGCGGCGAGCAACTGGATCGTCTCTTCGAGGCGTTGCTCGTCGGCGACATGAAACCGGTAGCGCGCCTTGCAATTGTCGAGAACCTGCTTGATCTCCTGGTTCGAGTAGCTCGGCCCCCAATCGAGCTTTTCGACCGCGGCCGGGCGCGGTTTCTTCTGCACATGGTGGCGCAGATACCACGCGGCGCCGAGCGCGGTCCCTTCATTGCCCGCCGCGGGCTGAACGAATACGCTTTCAAAACCGGTGTTTCGTTCCACGTGCGATGCGATCACCGGATTCAAAAATAATCCGCCCGCAAGGCACAGCGATTTCGCGCCCGTCTTTTTGCGATAGCCCTCGGCGATTTCCGCGGCGATCGTGCAGCATGCCTGCTGAACGCTTGCGGCGAGCTGCTTTCTCAACGGCTCGGGAATCGGTGGGCGCGGCGAGCCTGTTTCCGCGGCTTTGCCAACCGCCGGGTCGACGCCGACGGCGCGGTAAAGTTTCGGCGAAAACGCGATATGTCCCGCGAGGCCTGCATTGAAGTAACGCGTGGCGAGGCGGGGCAATTTCCCCGGCGCGCGGCGCAGCATTTCCAGAAAAACCGGCTCGAACGCGGGCTCGCCTTCGAGGCCCAGCCACTGCGTCTTGTGTTCGTCCGCGTGCGGCGTGAAGCCGATCAAGTCCGTGATCTGCGAAAAAATCCAGGCGGGAGAATGCGGGAAGGGGATCGATTCGAGAGCGCGCAGGCGATTGCCTTCGCCGAGCGCAATCGAGCCGGAGCGCCCGTCTCCCTGCTCATCGAGCGTGAGCACGAGCGCGCGGTCAGCATCGGACGCGTAGAACGCGCTCGCGGCGTGGCAGAGATGATGCTCGAGATGAAAGACCTTGAGATGCTGCGATTCGCCCAGCATTTCGAGCAGGCGCCCGTTGTTGAGCTCGCGCCCAAGCTCCCCGAGCGCCTTCGTTTGATAGTAGCCGCTCGGAACCGGGGCGAACGGCGTCAGCTTCGCCCGCATCCACGCCTGCCGCACCCACGTGCGCACAGGCCGGCTGGCCACGGCCACGCATTCGATCCCGCTCCAGCCCGTCCCCGCGCGCTCGAGGCAAAAACGGATCGCTTCGCGCGGGATTCCCGCCGCGGTGCGCCTGCGCACCAACTTGCTTTCCTCCATCGCGGCAACGATGCCGGAATCGGACAGCAGCGCCGCGGCGGAATCGTGAGCGAGGCCGGAAAGGCCCAGAATGTTCACGAGAATCCTCGGTTTCTACCCGTGAAACGGGCAGCGTGCCGAAGTCTACTCGCGGAACAGGCGCGCGTCCACGGTACACGGTCTGGACGGGACGGTCTTGATTCCCCGATTTGAAGCGCTGAATTCTCGGAGCGCCGTTTGGGCCTGTGTGTACTGCAACTTCCGAGTACGCCTTCATACGACTTGAATTGCGGCTAACTTCCCAGCAGCGGACTTCTCAGGCACTGGACCTGTTTCCGGTCAGGCACCAGCTTACGCCGGGCCTAATTTCGTCATTGCCCGGGACGGGCCGGGTTGCCGCCGTTTATCTCTTTTTCGACAAGCTGCTAGCCCTGGTGCGTGATTCGATAGCGGATGAAGTTGCAGGAAGGCGCCTGCTGCGTCGCGGGCACGTACCGCGATTTCGCGGGGGGTCGGTCGGGCGGCGACACCGAGCAGCAGGCTGACCATCAAGTCGCGCCAGAGCAGCCCGGCGAACTGCTCGGCAAGTTCGGCAGGGCGACCTCTGAGCAGGCCGGACGCCTGGGCCCGGGCCATGATTTTACGCAAGGCGGCGCGGCTTGCCTCGCGTCCTATCGAGTTGAGCGCGCGCGCCACTTCGGGGGCCTGGACTGCCTCGGCGATCGCCAGTCGGAATACCGCAATGACTGTGGGATCGCTTATCTCGCGGACGAGCTTCGTCCCGAAAGAAGCCAGCACCTGCTCCAGGGTCTTGCGATCGCGCAGCACGGGCAGATCAGCGGGCACGTCAAATCGCTTGGCGTGCTCGCGGATGCAGGCGATCAGCATCTGCTGTTTGTTGCCAACCAGCGCGTAAAGCTCTCGCTTCGAAACACGCGCGCGCGTCGCGATCTCAAGCGTGCTGGCCGTTGCGTAGCCGCTCTTCATGAACGCCGCGAAGGCCGCCTCAAGGATGCGCTCGCGCACCCCGGTTTCGTCGCCGCCTTCCTGGCGGCGTTTTGACGCCGATGCCTTGCTCATCGCCTTCTCCTTACCAACACTGGTACCGCATAGTACCACAGGAGAGCACCTTGTGTTTGGCCTGCTAGCAGGGGAAAAAAAGTTGCGAAGTCATGAAACTTTCTCCAAGCTTCTGCGTCTTATGAATGCGTGGTACCCACTGGTACCAAAGCAAATTCCGCGAGGAATCAAAGGAGCCGAACAATGAAGATTGAAATGCTCTACCAGCTGCTGGCGTTCGCGACGGTCCTGGCGCCCGTGGCGCAAGGCCAGTCCACACCGCCGCAGCCCAAGATCACCGGCGTGCTGACGATCCTTTCACCAAAACCGGGGGTTACTCTCGAGCAAGTCATGAAAATCATGCCCGCCGAAATTCGTGCGACCGTTCCCCTGTACCTGGACGGCAAGATTCAGCAGTGGTTCACGCGCGGCGACGGCCGGGGCGTCATCTTCATACTGAGCTGCAAGGACGTGGCGGAGGCTCGGGCCCTCATCGAAAGCCTGCCTCTGTCGAAGGAAAACCTCGTGGACGAGCAGTTCATTCCGGTCGGGCCACTCTTGCCGCTCGGGATACTCTTGAGAGATAACTCAACCAATAAGGGAATAGGAGGCTAAATGTCACCGGAAACCATCTTCAATCTGCATCTCATTCTAGGTTATGTCGCGTGGCTGCTTTGCTTCGGCGTTTACGTCATGCCCAGGCTCAAGTCGATGGACCTGGTCGCGGCGCAACGCGCGATCGCTACGCTGCACAGCTTCCGCTTTTTCGGGCTCGTCTTTATCCTTCCAGGCGTCGTCGGCCCGAATCTGCCCGCCGCTGGCTTCGCTGCGTTCGCCGCCTACTGGGACCTGGCAACCGGGGTGCTCGCCATCCTGGCGCTTCTCACGGTAAGGATACGTCCGCTCTTTTGGCTGTTCGTCGCGGCCTTCAATCTCGTGGGGATAGTCGATCTCATCCTCGACTATTACCACGCAATCCAGGTTGGCCTTCCTGCGCTGGCGGGGCAGTTGGGCGCCACGTACGCGATCCCGATCATCTACGTGCCCGTGCTGATGATCACGCACGTCGTCGCATTTTATTTGCTGCTGCGTCCTCAGCCTAAGGCGGTTCGAGCCCTCGCCGCCGATGCGGCGGCATCTTAGGAGTCGGCTTGTCGCGAGTGGATTGTTGGCAGCCGGAAGTAATTGTAAAACTCCCCATAGACGGGGTTTTGGGAAGTGGTGAACTGGGGTTCCATTTGAGTCGTCGGCCAGTCGGAAGCCACAGTGCAAACCGCA
>Ga0210394_10001049_pt1 | contig 47718 bp, 37 predicted proteins | sample IncBWC12MmetaG_FD_160121 | JGI IMG/M metagenome (GOLD analysis project Ga0210394, IMG submission 160121) | Forest soil microbial communities from Barre Woods Harvard Forest LTER site, Petersham, Massachusetts, United States - Inc-BW-C-12-M | ecosystem: Environmental > Terrestrial > Soil >...
GTTATCGAAGACGTTGATGTTCTCCACGCCGTCCAGCAGAAGCTCAGTATCCGCGGACCTCTGCCCATTGATGTTGTAGCCCGCGCCCCGGAAACTGGCGACGTTCTGACCGCCCCCAGTGCCGAGTTGCGGGTTGTTCGTACTGACGCTGCGGTCGCCGCCGCTGATGTTTCCCGCCAGCGCCACGAAATCATAGGGATTACGCGTCAAGCTGGGCAGGTTCTGCACTTCTTCCGGCGTGACGATCTGGGAGACTTCTTGCGTCTGCGTATTGACTTCCGCCGCCAGGGGCACAGCCACGACTTCCACCGTCGTCGATACTTGGGAGACGGAAAGCGGGGCGTCCAGGGTCGCGTGACCTCCGACGGTCACCGTGACTTGGGCCTTGTAATCCGCGAATCCTGCTTTGCTGATCGTCACATCGTACGGAGCCGGCGCCAAACCAGGGAACGTATAAGCTCCATCGCTTCCGGTTTGCACCACGCGTGTCGCGCCCGTGGCCGTGTTGCGTACGGTAACCATCGCATCTGGAACGCTAGAGCCCGACGTGTCTTTTACGGTGCCTGTCAGCGTTCCGGTATCTGCCTGCGCGAACACCATGCTCGGCAAGCACAGAAGCAGCGCTAGCAAGTACAGCAGGCTGCGGTTTTTCTTAGAAAAACGGAACATAGATGACAATGCAGCGGGACACAATCCCCCGACTTTTCTCATGGTTTACACCCTCCTGTTTGCAGAGCAGCTTAGTCGCGCGAGCCCACCCCGAATGCCAGTGCTCGGCAAAAAAAGCTGCCCCATTATTATCCTAAAGTTAATACTGTCAATAGCTTTTCGCGTTTGAAACGTATAGTGGCAGCGGCAAAGAAGTGATCGGGTCGATCCAAACGATCGCTTAATACAGGTTTTCCTGTAGGGTCGACTTTGGCCACGATGCCAGTATCCTTATTCTGGCTTGCGTCCAGCTGACGTGTCAGATCCTTTCGCAATCGTTGCGGGTACTTTTAAGGCATCGCGGCGCAATGGTCGTTCGCTGCACCGCGGAGAAATGAGACGCTCGAATCCGTGAACGCGAGCCCAGCTAACTCAGCCGTCGCGATTTTGTCGCCGCGAGAAGACGCGGTCCAGACCGGACTGCGGTCGCCCGCAACCGTTGTGGCGGTCGCGCTGCTGCTGCGTCTCGGCTGCCTCTATTTGGCTCATCAAGCCGGAGGCAACTTCTTTCCCGTAGGCCAGGAAGCGGGAAACCTGGCGTGGTCGCTCGCCTTGGGCCACGGCTTTTCGTCGCCTCTCGTCGGCATGCAAGGTCCGACGGCTTGGGTCGCTCCGGTTTATCCGTTTCTTCTCGCGCTTGGATTCAAGCTGCTGAGCATGAATCCCTACCACGTCGTCGTTTTCGGCCAGGTGATGAACGCGATCTTCTCGGCTTTGACCTGCTGGCCGATTTTCTTTCTTGCCAAGAAGCTCTTCAGCTTGCGAGTCGCCTCGGCGTCCTGCTGGGCCTGGGCCGTGCTGCCGACTGCAATTCTCTTTCCGCTGGAATGGATTTGGGACCAGAGCCTCGCCGCGCTTCTGCTGACGGCTCTGCTATGTGCCACGGTTTACCTTTCCGCAGAGCCTTCCGCGGAGGTTCCTCCAAAAACAGCGGGTGCTCGGCGCGAAGCCATGCTTTGGGCTGGATACGGAATCGCCTGGGCGTTCACCCTGCTCACGAACCCGGCGATCGGGCTGCCGCTTCCGGTCTTATTGCTTTGGCTCGCCTGGAAGCGCCATAAAACAGGCGCACCCTGGAAAGGCCCCGCCGCAATCGCCCTGCTCTGCTGCGTGCTCGGCATGCTTCCGTGGACGGCGAGAAACTATGCTGCCTTCGGACGATTTGTCCCGGTCAAATCCAACTTCGGGCTGGAGTTTTGGCTGGGAAATAACCCCGACGTGAAAATCATTTGGACGTGGTGGCGCAGTCCCGCATCGGATGCGGCCGAGAGCAACGAGCTGCACCGGCTGGGGGAAATTGCTTACATGCATGAGAAGCAGAGCGAAGCTCTCAAGTTCATCTGGGCCCATCCAGGAGCTTTTCTGGATTCGTCTTTCGATCGCTTTGTGGATACCTGGACGGCCCTGTGGGATCAGCGCGCCGACCCCTGGGTGAACGCGCTGCATGCGGGCACGGCCTACATATTCTTCTGCAGCGCTTTTTCGCTTCTTGCGCTTTTGGGTTTGCTGCTGGCGCGCCGCGCTAACGCGCTCGAGACATTCCCGCTATCAGCCGCGATGCTCTTCTTTCCCGTGACGTATTACGTCACGCACAGCGCGGTGCGTTATCGCCAACCAATCGATCCCGTGATGACCATACTGGCCGTGTACGCCGCGGCTTACGCGTATGCGAAAGTCGCCGGCAAAACTCAGATCCAAACTGAGGGTAGGTCGCCCCTACTGGCGGCCGAATCGCGTCAGCAGAAAACAGCGCGGTCACGTCGCCCCGCGGCCACAGACTGAAAATTGCAGGCTGCGTCCGCAGCAGCTTAGAAATTTCGCCCCTAACGGCTGGTACTCGTCACCACGGGAGCAAATTTCTGGATCCGCTTCGCCTGTTCCACTTCGCCTGTATAGATATTCCCCTTGGAATCTATGTCGATGGCATTGATCCAGTGGAATTGTCCCGCATATTTGCCATTCCCGCCGAATGAGCCCACGGTCTTGCCGGTCTTGCGGTCTAGAATCCAGACCAGGTTGTTGGTCCCGTCAGCCACGAACATAAACTTTTGCTGCGGGTCTTTCGAGAAGACCATCTTGTAGGTGGTTCCGCAGGGCGGCATCTTCGTGTTAGGTGGAAGTCCGCCGCAATCCGGACCGCGCGAAGGCGTGTTCGGCGACACGTAGAAATCCTGGATCCACTTGCCCTGCTTGGTATACACGGAGATGCGGTCCTGCCCGCGCTCGCCGACGTAGACCATGCCATCCTTGGCTATCTGCACGAAGTGCAAGTCGGGCACGAAGTTCTTTTCCTCCGGAGGGGGCGCGCCGGTCCACTTGTAGGGAGGAATCGGGTCGTTGGAAATTTCGCTCAAGGGCATCCCGTGGCCGCCCCAGCCGCGCTTGAATGCGCCCGTATCCATGTCATACACGAGCACGCGCTTCCAATTGATGAGGTAGATTTCCCGCGCATCCTGATCGAGATTAAAGCGCCCCTTGGAGACCAGCCAATCGGTCTGCGTGTTGTCTTCCTTGATCTGAGTCATCTCTTTTGGCGGCCGATGGCCGAAATCCCAAAGCAGCTTTCCATCAGGCGAGAATTTGAGGATGCTGTCTTGCGCCGCCGTTCCGGCGATCCACACATTTCCTTCGCGGTCGACGAGAATGGTTTGTAACGCCGTGGGCCACTGCGGGATATATCCCGGGCCGCCCCAGGCGTGAACTACGTTGCCATCGGTGTCGAGTTCAATGGCTTCCGGTCCGCGCACGCAGCAGGCGATACGCGGCGGATCGTCGCCACCGCCGATTTCATCGCCATCGGCTGCTGCGCCCCGATTCAGGAACCAGACGTGATCGTTCCTTTCGTCCACATACAAACCCGTCACCTGCTGCATGCTCCAACGATTCGGCAGGCGCTTGGGCCAGAAGGGATCGACACGGTACGTCGGCACGCCCTGCGCGTCCGTAGCTTGCGTTTGACCCGCGGCCTGCGGCCGCGCGCGCATCGTAACGGCAAGCGTCAGCAAACAGACCGCAAAGCCCAACGCAAAGATCAGGTTTCGACTATTTCGCATGCCCGCATGGTTCGTATTCATGGATGTTCCTCGCATGAGGCGCCAAGCCTCGAGGCCTTTTACAATGCAAAAACAGTTCCTCGAAGCGGATTCCTCCAGATCGTATTCCGGAAAGTGGCGCTAGCCTACCACAATAGCGGCGGCAACAAGCAGGACAGAATTCGCCACCGAGTCGCTTCCCAGGCCTTAATGTCCTGCAGACGCGTAGTGGATTTTCGCCCAAGCCACTGTGTCTGCTGCCGCCTGTTCCACATCTCCTGGCTGCTGTTTGAAGCGCGCGCGAAAGCGAGCGTCATTGATCACGAACTGCTCCTCCCACTGATACATCATCTCATCGATTTCGCGGAGGAATGGCACTAACAGCGCAGCCACCTTCAACAGGATGCGCGGCATCCTCGCGAGGTGGATCTCGCGTCCGAGGTGCCGCGAAAATCGCGCCGCCAGTGCTCGCATTGTCTCGGCCGGCGCGCACGGAAGCATCCACGGGCGACCGTATGCGTCGTCCTCCGCCATGCCCAGTGTTGCCAATCCCACCGCGACGTCAGGAATGTAGTGATAGGTATGAATGGCATCCGGGTCGACTAGCACGCGTCCGCGCTTGCCCGCGATCACGGGACGCCAGAATTGATCTCCCAGGTGAGTCAGCGTTCCTCCCGGCCCATAGAAGTCCGATGCCCGACCCGCAGTCGCACGAACCTCACCTCGCCGATGCGCTTCCCACAGGCGTTCCGCGGCGCGCGCCCGAATCTCTCCTTTCCGGCTGCAAGGATTAGGCGGCGTGTCTTCGTCGAGAGGTCTGCCTTGGGGCCGTCCCAGCATGTACACGTTATCGAGCACCACCAGACGCGCGCCATTACGTCCCGCCGCGGCGATTAGATTCTCAATATATCGCGGTATCAGTTCGGCCCACACGCGCGCGTAATATGGCGGATTCATGCTGTGATAAACGGTAGATGCTCCGCGCGCAGCCTCCACGCAAAAATCCAGATCGGCGGCATCGCCCACCAACAGTTCCGCGCCCTTCGGCACTCCGACGGCGGACCGCTTCGCAATCCGCACGCGTTTGCCGCGCCCCATGAGAATGCGCGCCAGCAGTTGGCCGACCTGACCGGCTCCGAACAGCACATGCAGCTCTTCTGCCATGATTTATCTCAGAGAATAGGCCGCCGAACTTCGGGCCTTGTATAGGAATGGGCGGGTGTAGCGCCGGTCTTTAAGCCGGCAATGGTTTAGTTAATAAAGGATGCCGCCGAAAGGGCGGCGCTACATTTCGTGTCGAGGCGTTCCGCCTTACCAGATTTTGCAAAGCCGCGGGAGCGACCTTCGGTGGCATCACCAGATTTTGCAAATTTGGTCGCTGGACTTCACCATTTTGTCGCCAGCCTGGCAGTCAAATGCTTTGGCGAACTCCGGCATGTTCATCAGCGCGCCCGCGGCGCGGAACCGCGGCAGGGGATGCGGATCGACGGTAGTCAACATGCGTTCGTATTCGGGCCGCGCAATCGTGCCCCAAATGCGCCCGAAGGAGAGGAAGAAGCGTTGTTCGGGGGTGAAGCCATCGATAGGGGGCTGGGATTTCCCCTCCAACGTGTGGTCGAAAGCCATATGAGCGATGGTGAGCCCGCCGAGATCGGCGATGCTCTCGCCGAGCACAAGCTTGCCGTTTTCGTGCAGATCGTCCGTCACGACGAATGAGTCAAACTGCTTTTCGACACAGGCGGTGCGTTCCTTGAAATTTTTCAGATCCTCAGGGGTCCACCAGTTGTGCAGGTTGCCCTGGGCGTCGTATTGAGCTCCCTGATCGTCGAAGCCGTGCGTCATCTCGTGACCGATTACGGCGCCGATACCGCCATAATTCAGGGCATCGTCCGCCTGGGCATCGAAGAAGGGCGGTTGCAAAATCCCGGCCGGGAAGACGATTTCGTTCATGTTGGGGTCGTAATAGGCGTTGACGGTAGGCGGGCTCATGCCCCACTCGGTGCGATCAACAGGTTTGTCAATCTTGGCGAGCTCGCGATGGAACTCGAATGCGGAGCCGCGTTCGAGATTTTCGACATACGAATCGCGTCCGACCGCGTATGCCGAATAATCACGCCATTTATCGGGGTATCCGATCTTCAAACCCATGGCGCTGAGCTTGGCGATGGCCTGCTTGCGCGTGGGATCGCTCATCCACGGAAGCGTCTCGAGGTCGGAACGCAAGGCGACGACGAGATTCTGCACCATCTGGTTCGCCCGCTGTTTGGCCTGAGGAGGGAACACTTTCTCCACGTATTTCTGACCGAGCGCCTCGCCGAGGTTCCGATCCGTAGAGTTGACGCAGCGCTTCCAGCGCGGCTGAATCTCCTTGGCGCCGGTCAACGTGCGGCCGTAGAAGTTGAAATTCTCGTCCACGAATTTGCCGGGAAGCGCGGCAGCGGATGCGGTGATCAGGTGCCAGCGAAGATAAACTTTCCAATCGGGAATCGGCACGGATTTCAGTTGCTTGTCGAGCGCCTGGAAAAATTCGGGCTGGCCGACGTTCACGGAATGGATATCGGGGAAACCCATATTGCGGAAATAAGTCTCCCAGGAGAAATCGGGCGTGAGCTCGCGCAGTTGGGCCGGATCCATCTTGTGATAGTTGGATTCAGGATCGCGGCGCTCCACGCGGGTCTTTGACGCCTTCGCCATCTGCGTTTCGATGGCGAGAACGGTACGCGCTTCGGCAGAAGCTTTGTCCGGCGGGTCGCCGGCCAACTCCATCATTTTGGCGACGTGGGTCACGTACTGATCGCGAATCTGCTTCGACTTGTCATCGTCTTTCGTGTAGTAATCGCGATCGGGCAAACCCAATCCACCCTGGCGGGCCCCTCCGATCACCTGCTGGCTATTCTTATCGTCCTGTTCGGAACCGAAGGAGAAAAACACGCGCGTACCCAGGCTTTGCAGGTGCGCCGCTTCGTCCTGAAGCTGCGCGAGATTCGTGACCGCTGCGATGCGCTCAAACTCCGGATCGAGCGGCTTGATGCCGGCAGCCTCAATGGCGTCTGTATTCATGCATGCCGAGTAGAAATCACCGATCTTCTGATCCGTTGAGCCGTTGGCGCTCTTGGTGACGGCCGTCGCTTCCAGGATTTGCCGCAGGACTTCCTGATTGTGATTCTGGAGCGCATTGAAACGGCCCCAACTGGCGTACTCAGGCTGAATGGGATTGCGCTTGATCCAGCCGCCGCTGGCGTAATTGAAGAAGTCCTGGCAGGGCTTGCAGGTAGTGTCCAGATCGGCGACGTCGAAGCCATGGCCGTCGTCGGCGGAAACCGTCTGCGGAAGACGAGACGATCCGCCGGGGAAGAGGATTAGTCCCACGGCCAAAACCATCAGGCCAAAAAGAACAGCCAAAGCTACTTTTCTCCGCATGGAGACCTCCGGGAAGTGCGCGGGACATTCGGGATGAGTTGTCGTTCCAGCATAGTTGCACGCTTTGCCAGAGTCAAACCTCCCAAACGCACATGCTCGAACGTTTCTGCTGCGACGTAAAGCGGGCCTGCTGCCGCCAGCAGTTCAGGATGGTTTTTCATGGTATCGGTTATCGGTCTGGCAGCGAAGGAATGTTGGCCCGCCCCCCCCCGGCAATTTTTTTTGCAAGTGCTGATTCTAATCGGCTTAAAGCGGGGTTGTATACTTCACGCCAGACGGCGGGTATAATGCCGAGCCATGGAAATGCCACAGCCGTTTGGCATCGACAGAAAGATCGTGCTTACGGCTTTGCGGTGGAGGATTAAGACGCGCTACAGGCTGGCGGACATCTCGGCCTTGCGAAAGCACCCAATTAATTTATGGCATTGGGCCTCAAGATGGCAATGGTTTGCCGTTCTGCTTGTCGGTGCCGTAACCATGTTCGGCATCGGAGAATACGGAATCGGGATCGTTCTGTTGTGGCTATCGGCGCTATCGGCTGCCTCAAAGATTCAACACTGGAATATTGTATTTAGAGGAGCGCCAGCTCTCAAGGCCATGTCTGTTTTTGCTATTCTTGCGCTATCCATTTTGTCAACGGCAACAGTAATCTCCAGAAAAGGAAATGATCGCTGGTCTCATTTGCCTGAGGGCTGGACTTGGCTCGACGCGCATATTCTTGGGCACTTACCTGAAACGCAGGAACCGCCACTAGAGTCCTTTCATTCCTTTCCATTGAATCATCGCCGGGTTGATCCTCTTTCACCTATGCCTGCGCCACGAGGCCAAAGAAGCGCAGGCAACTCCTCGCCAAAGTCAGTAGATCAACCAAATTCGCAGCCCACTATCGTAATTCAGACAGTGCCGGTATATGGAAATCTGAAGCAGAGGACTCTGAAGTTGTGTACAGAGCAACAGTGGGAACTAAATATGATACAGCAAGCTTCCCTTCGATCGGACAATCCCAACCCAATGATAGAGTTCAAAAGTTTTCAATTTAGAGGTGGCGTACTACCAGAGATTAGAAAACTGCGCGACCAATTCGCAGCCCATGATTATCACAATATAGAACTAGACGACTTCTTTGCTACTGAGGATGAATACGAACAAGATCAAAACAAAGTGCGTCAACTCGGCGGTCCCTACATCAAAAGCCCGACGCTAACTCTTGCTGAGATGGAGCGTGTACTGGACGAACTAAAAGACCTAGCTGACCAGTTGCCGAATTAAGCGGCCGCATCTGGCTCTTGCTCTCTTGCTGTTAGTTCTTTGTATTCGAGATTTGGAGAGGCGATTAGCTTGATGATCGTGTCGCGAAAAAGGTATGGATTCTTGCGGTTATTGAATCGGAAACACATTTCGTCTAAGTAAGCGGGGAGATGCTTCGCACTGACTTTATGCCACGTGCCCACGATGCCGCGCTTGAGAAGCGAGAATGCCGATTCAACGGTATTCGTATGAACGTCGCCGTGCGCGTACTCTCGGGTGTGATTGATCGTGCGATGTTTTTCCTTCTGAATTCGGTTCAGTGCCCAAGGGTAGATCGCGGATTCGTCCGTCATAATCACTTCGACGTGACCACCAATGTTCGCTTTGATAATCTCGCGCACAGTATCCGAGCGGGCATCTTCGGCATGAATCAAGCGCAGATCGCCATTGCGCTGCCGGATGCCGATAACCACCTTCTTCTCACTTCGCGGACGCCAGCGGCGCTTCTTACCGCCCACATAGGTTTCATCTATCTCTACGGTGCCGCCGAGTTTCTTAGGCTCTGCCTCAAGCATTGCTTTGCGGATTCGATGGCAGAGATACCATGCGGTTTTGTAAGTCTTAATCCCGAGCGAGCGTTGAATCTGGCACGCGGACATACCCTTCTTGGCTTCACAGAGCAGGAACGTCGCCAGAAACCACGTTACGAGCGGAAGGTGCGTATCGTGGAAGATCGTGTCCACCGTTACGCTAAATTGGTATTCGCATGAACTGCAAAGGAACTGATCGCGCTTCACGAGTCGATAGACCTTCTCCGACTTGCAACTTGGGCACGTCACGCCATTCGGCCAGCGCAGAGCCTCTAAGTAGGCGCGGCATCTGCCTTCATCCGAGAAGTCTTTTATCAGTTCAACGAGGTTCATATTCGCGTCGTTCATAGGTCACCTATGCCCAAAAAGCCGAAACACCCGAAGGATATGACAACCGACGAAGCCATGCGGCACCTATTCAAGCGTAAAGGCCACAGCATCATCAAGAAGCACGTCGCTGATTTGGAGAAGAAAAGCACAAGGAAAGAGTAACCTAAATGTTAGGTGGCGTCAAGTATATAATCCCGCTTAAAGTCCTTAGTTTTTGCATGTGCTGATTTCACAATAGTTAGCGGCGTAAATCTTGTAAGTGCTCATTATGGAGTATTTAGACGAACTTCCGCATTTAAGGTGAGCCAGAGCCCGGACTGCGGCTGGCTGGAGCCGAGCCGACCGCCTCTGCCCAAGATTCATCAGAGGAGGCTGCGTCAGCATGGCAGGAGATCAAAGAACCGAAAAATTGAACCGAGGCGTAATCGGGCGACGGAGCGAGACGGATTGCCAAAAAACATACGCCACTATATCATATTATCATTGCGTTATCAATTTAAACTATTGTTAACGGCATGGTATTCCTACTGGAAACAGTCATTCGAATGGAAGGGAAGAGCAGTTCTCTCGGGAGTCATTCGAATCACAGCTTCAGCGACGTTGCTGATAGGGAAGAACAATCGTGAGGAAGCCGGCAGCAGACTTAGCGGACTTGCTCGACGAGTTCGGCGATGGTGCCCATCAGGTCGTATTTGGTGAGGATTTCGTAGCGGCCGTCGCCCATCACGACAAAGACGGCGGGGCTTTCGTGGCCCAACAGATGAGTGACGCGTTCGACGGGGGTGTCGCGCGGGACCTGCGGCAACGGCTTGCTCATCACTTCGCGAATGACGAGCTTGCGGAGGTCCTTACCCTGCAAAGCCATGTTCAGGATCTGGTCTTCGAAAATGGTGCCGACGATGGTGGTGTCTTCGAAGACGGGCAATTGCGAAATATCCTGTTGCTGCATGGTGTGGAGGGCATGGAAGACGGTTTGATAGGGGCGCACGATGATGAGCTCGCGAACCTTGCCAGCGCGATGCTTCACGGACACAACGTCGGCGGCGCAAAGGGGAACTTCGGAATCGAGATAGCCGCGCTCGCGCATCCAGGCGTCGCTATAGACTTTGCTCAGATAGCGCATACCGGTATCGGGCAGGAAAGCGACGACGAGATTGCCGGCGGGAAGTGCGCGGGCGAGTTCCAGAGCGGCGGAGACGCAGCCTCCACCTGAACCGCCGGTGAAAATGCCTTCGCCTTTGGCCAGATTGCGCGCGACGATGAAGCATTCGCGGTCGGTGACCTGGACGACGTTATCGAGCACGTCGAAATGCATGGTTGAAGGGAAGATATCTTCGCCAATGCCCTCGACGACGTAGGTGTGGGCTTTGCCAACTTTGCCGGTCTTCACATATTCGTAGTAGAGCGACCCGATCGGATCGACACCGATAATTTTGACCTGCGGATTCTTTTCCTTGAGGAATTTCCCGACGCCGCTGATGGTACCGCCGGTGCCCATGCCGCAGACGAAGTGAGTGACTTTGCCATCGGAGTCTTCCCAGATTTCGGGACCGGTGACGCGATAATGGGCATCGGGATTCATCGGATTTTCGTACTGATTGGGATAGAAGGAGTTGGGAATTTCACGAGCCAGCTTTTTCGCCACGGAATAATAGCTGCGAGGATCGTCGGGCTCGACGGCCGTCGGGCAGACAATGACTTCGGCGCCGAAGGCCTTTAAGAGATCGACTTTTTCCTTCGACTGTTTGTCAGTAATGGTGAAGACCATCTTATAGCCGCGCACGGCCGCGACCAGCGCCAGGCCCATGCCGGTATTGCCGGAAGTGCCTTCGATAATGGTGCCGCCGGGCTTGAGCAAGCCTTTGCGTTCGGCTTCATCGATCATGGTGATGCCGATGCGGTCTTTGACCGAGCCGCCGGGATTCAGGTAGTCGGCCTTGACGTAGACTTCGGCTTTACAATCGCGCGCCAGGCGATTGAGGCGAATGAGCGGCGTATGGCCGACGGCTTCGAGGATGTTTTTGAGCTTCATATTTTGAGCGAAAACGCAGTGTATCACGCGGGGCGAATGCAATCAGGCGAGTGACGACGGGCATTTACCAATTGGGAGACGAAAGCCAGAGAGGTCCCTCGCTCCGACTCGTCGCTCGGGATGACTCATTGACCGGCGAAAGCTCATCCCGTTGGTAGACTTTCGGCGGGGGACCTGTTCGGATGGTCAAGTACAATGCTAGAGAAGGCGGCAAATGAGGGAAGTCATGAAACGGATCAATATTTCTTCGGGAACGATGTGGGAGCCGATTGTGGGTTATTCGCGGGCGGTGCGCGTGGGCAACGTGGTGCACGTGTCGGGAACGACGGCTACGGATGCAAGCGGAAGCCTCGTCGGCGCAGGTAATCCTTACACGCAAATGATGCAGGCGCTGGCAAATATCGGCAGCGCGCTGAAGCGCGCGGGGGCGTCACTTGAGGATGTTGTGCGCACACGCATCTACGTCACGCGGATCAGTGACTGGGAGGAAATCGGGCGCGCGCACGGGGAAGTTTTCGGTAAGATTCGACCGGCGACGGCGATGGTCGAAGTGAGCCGGCTGATCAATGCGGAGATGCTGGTGGAGATCGAGGCCGAGGCGATTGTGGCGAATTCGGGAAATGGGAAGCGATCGGGAAACGCTGCACGCCCAAAACGAAAGCAGACTCGCAGGAGCGGACGTTGAGGCTGAAGCCGGAGGAAGCGATATGAGAACGAGGGAGCGCGGCGCTCGCCGGTCGTGGAGACGCTTTTCTGTTGGGCTTTGCGGTTTGGCGGCATTCGTGCTGCTAGCTTTGGCAGGTCCTCGATGGCTGCGAACTGCCGCGGCGCAGACCGGCGGGCAGAAGCAGCTCACCGTCGAGCGTATCTATTCCGCGCCCAGCCTGAGTGGCAGGCCGCTGCGCGACACGATGTGGAGTCCCGACGGCAAGCTGCTTACTTATCTGGATGACAACGCGAGCGGGCCGGAGATCTGGGCGGCGGACGCAGCGACGGGGCAGAAGCGCGTACTTGTGGACGCGCGGCATCTGCGCGATGTGCTGTTGCCGCCGGCTTCGCGCGGGCAGACGACGGGTTTGGGGCGGGTCGCGCCGCCGAGATATTTGTGGGCGCCGGGCGGGCAGGCGCTGCTTTTCATTTCGGCGAAGGAACTGTTTTGGTACGACCTGAAGACGGAATCCGCCAAAAAGCTGCTGGGCGAAGGCAAAGAGTCGGCGGGCGAGGCGGCGGATATCGACGACGCGAAAATTTCGCCGGATGGGCGCTGGGTGAGCTTTCTGCGCGAGCACGATGTGTGGGTGGTGAGTTCGACAGGCGGAGAAGCTCGACAGCTTACGCGAGGAGGTACGGAGGAAATTCGCAACGGCGAGCTGGATTGGGTTTATCCGGAAGAGCTGGATCTGGGGACCGCATATTGGTGGGCGCCGGACTCTTCGAAAATCGCGCTGCTCCAACTCGACGAGCGCGCGGTGCAGAAATATCCGCTGGTTGACGAGCTTCCTTATGCGCCCACGGTGACCGAGGAACGTTTTCCGGAGGCGGGCTCGCCAAATCCGGTGGCGCGCGTCGGCGTGGTGGATGTGGCCGGCGGCGAGGTTCGTTGGATGGACACGGGCAGCGATCAAACGGCGCTGCTGGCGCGAGTGGCGTGGCTCGCGGATTCGCGGCGGGTGGCCATCGAGCGGCTCAATCGCGTGCAAAACCGCCTGGATTTGCTGTTTGCGGACGCTGGCAGCGGGAAATGCGAGGGCGTTCTGACGGAGCAGGACAAATATTGGGTCAACTTATCCGGGAACGGGTTCGGTCCCGATGCGAGCGGCAATCTGTATTTTCTCGCGGACGGGAAAAGGTTTGTGTGGTCGAGCGAGCGCTCGGGATTCCGCCATCTTTATTTATACGATCTTGGGGGCAAGCAACTGGCGCAGATCACGCGCGGCAATTGGGAAGTCGCGGACGTCGCGAAAATAGACGAGCAAGGCCAGACGATTTACTTCACCTCAACGCAAAAAAGTCCGATCGAGCGGCAGTTTTATCGTGTCGCGCTTTCGGGCGGCGAACCTGTGGAACTGACGCACGAGCAGGGTACGCACGGCGTGAGCATGGCGCCCGACGCGAAGCATTTCCTCGATACGTATTCAACGGCCATGACTCCGCCCCAGCAGCAGCTCCATAACGCGGACGGAAGCGCTGTTGCGACGCTCGAAGACAATAAAGTCGCGGAGCTGGAAAGCTATCATCTTCAGCCGGAGGAATTCTTTACGGTGCCGGGAGCAGACGGTACGCCGCTCGACGCCGCAATGATCAAGCCCAACGGGTTTGACGCCAGTCGGAAATACCCCGTGATCGTCATGGTCTACGGCGGACCGCACGTGCAGGAAGTGCGGGATGGCTGGGGCTACTCGACCTTTCTCTGGAACGAAATGATGGCGGAGAAAGGGTTCGTGATTTTTATGCTCGATAATCGAGGCTCTTCCGGTCGCGGGCATAATTTCGAGACGCCGATCTATCACCACTTTGGCAGCGCGGAATTGGCGGATCAGGTAGCGGGCGTGAAATGGCTTTCGAAGCAGCCTTATATAGATAGCGCGCGTGTGGGAATCTGGGGCTGGAGTTTTGGCGGATACATGACCTGCGAGGCCATGCTGCGCGCGGGCGACGTTTTCAAAGTGGGATTCGCGGGGGCGCCGGTGACGGATTGGCGGCGCTACGACACGATTTATACTGAGCGCTACATGGGCACGCCGCAGGAAAATTCCGACGGCTATCGCGATTCGTCGCCGGTGAATTTTGCCGCGGGACTGAAGGGCAAGCTGCTCATCGCGCACGCCACGGGCGATGATAATGTGCATTTTTCGAATTCGGTGGCGCTCGAAGAAAAGCTAGTGGACGCGCAGAAATATGCCGAATTCCTGATCTACGCCGATCGTGGACACGGCATCAGTGACCGGCCGGCACGCCTGCACGTATTCAATCGCGTGACGCAGTTTTTCGTGGAAAACCTGGGCAAGTAGACTGGGCAAGTAGATAAAGATGCGTCCGCCGCAAAAATGCCGGCAGGGTTTTTCGGTGGTTGAAGTCGTGGTTCTCGTTGCCATCCTGCTGGTCGTCGCCGCGATTGCCATCCCCAACTTACTGCACTCGAATCTATCCGAGAATGAATCTTCGACGGTGGCTTCGCTGCGCGCGTTGAACGCCGCCTGCGCGAACTATTCGATGCTTTATGGCGGTTACCCCAGAAGCCTTTCGAATCTCGGTCCGGGTGACGCAGCGAATTCCACATCGGCGGCTTTGATTGACGCGGCGCTCGCAAGCGGCACGAAGAGCGGTTACGTCTTCACCTACACGGCTGGAGCGATCGGCATCGGCGGAAACATCCTGAGCTATAACATCACAGCAAATCCCGCCACGCCGGGCGGCGCGGGCCGGCGTCGATTTTTTACGGACCAGTCCGGCGTGATTCGGGCGCGTACGAGCGGCGCCGCGGACGCCAACAGCACGCCGGTAGGCTAGATCCCATCAGCAAGTCATATCGGCCAGGTTGAAGCTCGGCGCTGGAAAGCGCGAGCGGATCATTTCCGTTTGCCGCACGGCCATGTCAATTCGAGCCCGGCTAACGGATGCCTTATAAATGGTTTAAGAATTTACAATTCAGGAGTGGTCTTCAAACCAAACTCCCGTATATTACTCCCGCAAGTCCGGCAAGGCGAATTCGAAAATACAAATCGGGCCTATCCAAAGAATGCGTTTGAGGTGAGGGGTCCCAAAGTTCTAAAGTCGCCAAATACATTTTGGGTTCGGTGTGTAGTTTGAGCGATTCTTTGGGGTTTCGGAGGTTCTAGAGCATGTCTTCTCGTACGGGACTTTTTGTCTATGCATTTATGGCAGTGCTTCTCTGCGGCGTGTTTCTTGCTATCCCATCAGCGCAGGCGCAGCAGACCTTAGGCGGCATCACGGGCACGGTTTTCGATGCGAACGGCGGCGCCATTCCTGCAACCAAAGTCACCGCCGTCGGCGATCAGACGAAGCTGACGCGCGCACAACAGTCCAATGAAAACGGTGTCTACAGTTTTGTGAACCTGCCCATCGGCAGCTACACGCTTACGTTTACACAGGACGGATTCCAGACGCTTACCATTCCGATGATTGCCGTGCAGGCCAACCGCACGGTAACCGTTGATGCGACATTAAAGGTCGGCGAAGTCACCCAAAAGGTGACAGTGGAAGAAACTCCGCTGCTCAACCAGATCGACACGACAAATGGCTATGTCATGGACACGCTTCAGATCGACGCGGTTCCTCTTCCCACCGGTTCTTTCACCGGGCTGGCCTTGCTGGCTCCCGGTGTGAATGCGGAGCTTTCGGCCGGGACAGGCGCCAACGAGGGCCTGGGGAACGCACCTGTCTGGGCCAATGGCCAGCGCGATACGAGCAATAGTTTCTTACTGAATGGCGTGGACGCTCGAAGCCTTTTCAATGGCAAGAGCACGAGCCAGGTCTCCTCATCCCGGGTTGTGAACGCCACCGGCGTCAGCACGTCTTCGGCTTTGAGCGCGCTTCCCATCCAGAGCAGCGCGTCGATTTACCTCGCGATCGGCGAATCCATTCCCTCGCCGCCACCGGAATTTATCACCGAGGTTCGCGTGAATACTTCGATGTACGATGCGCAGCAAGGCTCAACCAGCGGCGCGCACATCGATATGAGCACCGCTTCCGGGACAAACAATATTCATGGCGGCGCCTACGTGCATCGCGGTTCAGACTGGCTGAACGCCGCTCCGTATTTCTTTAACGCCGATCCCAATATTCCCGCCAGCGAAAAGAATCCCGCGCTGCACCGGTATCAGGCAGGTGGGACCGTCGGATTACCGATCAAGAAAGACAAGCTCTTCTTTTTCGTTGGTTATCAGCACACTCACGCCTCCGACCAGGAGATCGGTATTTACCGGCCGACTGTGCCGAACGGACTCTTTAATAACTTCGATCCGACAAATGCTGCCAATCCCTGCCTGAACAGTAATAGCGGAAACAGCGGTATGCGATCCGCCGCTTGCCTGGCTTACATCGGAAACGTAAATAACCTTTCCAGTGCTTTGGGCTTAACCGGTGATACACCCCTGAATCCGACCCTCGCAGCAGGCCCCGGAAATATCAACCCGATCGCATATACCTTGTTCAACTACGGATGTCCCCAAAGGTGCATGATCCCCTGGGCGAATCCAAATGCTTTGTCTCTAAACACGACGAATTCTGCGCTCATCGAAGCATTTCCTGAAGACGCAGAGGAGCCGGGAACTGCCTATTTTCTGGCCGATCAGGCTGCCACTAGCCTCGACTGGAATCCCAATCAGTCGCATTCGTTTTCTGCCAAGTACTACTTCCAAAATGACCCAACGACGGCCCCCTATGCCTATTCGTCCGTTCCCGGGTTTACGCAGCGCTTGCACGCTGGCAGCCAGGTGGTGTCGCTCAGTCATACGCAAATCGTAAAATCCAACCTGAGCATCACGGAAACTTTTGGCTTTGCACGCGAAAGGGCCTTCAGCACGTTCGATCAGCCGTTTACCCCGGCGCAGTTCGCATCGACTTGCCAGTCCCTCACCGGAGCCTCAGCGGCCGACTGCACGATCAATACCTTCGGTTCAACGGTCTTCCCGGGAATAACCATCGGCTGGCCCAGTACCGTAATCCCTTCGGTTGAGCCACTGTTGAATATCGGCGCCGGAGCGGAGTCCCAGGGGGCCTTGACGGGCGTATTCCAAAACCGATTCAATCCTTCCGCCAACGCCATCTGGACGCTGGGCAAGCACACGATTACTTTCGGCGGCAGCTTCGCGTATACGCAACTCAACACGCGGGATCAAAGGAATCAGTTGGGGGTGGCCACTGGGCAAAGTATCAACCAATTTCTCCAGGGCCAGCTCATCAACGATTATCTGTACGCCGGGACGTTGTTTATGAGCGGCAATCCCAATCGCTACTGGCGCGCGAACGAAACGGGTGAATACATCCAGGACAAGTTTCAGTTCAAACCGAATCTGAACATCACCGCCGGCCTGCGGTTTGACTGGGACGGCGGTCTCACAGAGAAAAACGGGAATCTCATCAATTTCGATCCGTCGAAATATTCGTATGACCCGACTACCGATACGATCGCTTCGTCGGGTCTGATCGTTGCGGGGAACAGTCCGCACGCCACACCCGGCGTGAGTAATTCGACTCTAACCGGGCGGCAATGGGGTTTTGCACCCCGGATCGGGATTGCATGGAGTCCGAAGAAGTTCAACAACAAGATCGTCGTGCGGGCCGGCTGGGGAATGTATTACGACCGCGGCGAGCTTTACAGCTATCTGTCACCGCCCGTTGCGCAGAGCATTACACCGGGCGGTCTGTTTGGGATTAATCAGCAGGTGCCTTTCGTGGCGACGCAGTTCTGTACAGGGGCATTCCCCGGGACCTTTGCGCCCTGTGTACCAACCGCTGCCGCTCCCTGCCCGCCAAATAACCAGCTCGCTTGTCCCTGGGGAGCCACCCTGCAACCACCGCCGAACGGCAACCCAAACACCGTTACCGCCCCCAATCCTGCTACTGGCATCCCTTTCCTGCCCAACGGAAGTTTTATCGCAGGGGGAAACCAACCCTTCTATTTGGGAGTCTACAACAGGACCAACAAGCTTCCCTACACCATGAACTCGACCTTGGACATTCAATGGCAGCCGCGCAATGATCTCGCGATTGATATCGGCTACGTGAACGCCCTCGGTCGTCACGAAATAATTCCTCTTCCCTTTAATCAGGCGCGGGTCGCTAGTCCGGGGAACCCGCTTTGTGGTCCGGCCGCTGTGTGCGCGAATCCGGCCGGCTCTCCATTTGCTCAGTCTTATACATACGGCTATCAAGTGGGGGGATTCGCTAACTCCTTGCCGCTGCAAGACGTCAACGGAAAAACGGGACAGACGGAGATCTACACTGCAGAGGGCGGCAACGTCGATCTGCGCGTCCCTTACATCGGCTATGCGGGAGAGTCGGAAGCGTACACCGCTGTAGGAATTTCACAGTACAACGCCTTGCAGGCCCACATCGAAAAAAGGCTGAGCCACGGGCTGCAGGCCGGGGTTTCCTATACCTTCTCGCGCTCTTTTGACGAACAAAGCGCACTCGGGCTTTTCTACAACGGCAGCAATCCGCTCGATTTGCGTGGTGGCTACGCCCCGTCTGACTTCGACCGCACGCACGTTTTCAACATCGACTATCACTACGAATTACCGAAGCTCGTCTCAAGCGCCAAGTGGGAAGCAAAAGTTGCGAATGGATGGGCCATCCAGGGTCTCATCGTGATCCAAAGCGGCCAACCTTACAGTGTGATCGACTATTCCGGCGCCGTCGGCAGCATCTACTATGGGTTGAATGACGGGATCACCAATCCCATCGTACCGCTGGCGCCCGGTTGTAATCCCAAGAACGCTGTTACCGGAGCAATCGGCACCGAAGTCGGCTTTCCAGCTCTCAAGGCATCCTGTTTCACAGTGCCCTCGCTCTATTCATGCGATAGCACTCTGGTTGCGAATCCACAGCAGGCGGACGGGTCGATACCTTGCTCGGCCATTCCCAGCGGGGACCCCTACCAGACGAATTTCATTCCTGGCGGCGGGCAGCGCAATATCTTCCGCCAGCCATGGCAGCGGCGCGCCGACATCTCCTTGGTAAAGATTACGCAACTGACAGAGCGTTTTGCCTTAAAGTACAGCTTCGACGTATACAACCTGACGAATACTGCCAGTTTCGACGTCCCGATCGATAATGTGAGTCAAAATCTGACCTTCAACCCGTTTCCTTCGACGGCGTCCACGCCGAATGCAGTCCCCTCGGCTTCGCAATGTGCGGCCAATGGCGGAAGTCCATTCGTCAGTGGCTTCTTTTATCAATGCCCGACCGGCCTAGGACAGACGGTGCATACCATCGGCAGCCCGCGGCAGATTCAAATGTCGCTGGCTTTCACATTCTAAAGTTCGGCCCTAAACGCGAGTGGCGGCATTCCCAGCGAATGCCGCCGTGCGCCCGCCGGAACTCACCCGATTCGTTCGAAGGTGTGCCCGCACCAGTCGGTGCGAGCTTCTTACTGAACCTTTTTTGCTTCGCACTTGAGTTCAGGCATTTTCGAGAGAGAAGAAATCTCTGTGCTAGAGTGTCGCGAGTCGCGCGGCTCAAGGAGAAATCCGGATGCGCGGGATGGAAAGGTTAAGGCCGTTGGCGCTGCTGATATTGCGGGTAGGCCTGGGTGTGATTTTTATCTTCAACGGGTACCCGAAACTATTCGGCCACACGCACGATTCGATGCGTGAGATGGTCCAGGATGGCCTGCCGGCGTACTTCGCTTACATCGCCGGTGTTCTGGAAATGGGCGGAGGCGCCTTGCTCCTGGCCGGTTTCAACACGCGGCTCATCGGGTTGCTTCTTGCCGGAGAAATGGCCGTGGCGATGTGGAAGGGCGAGCATTTCTTTGCTCATCCGCTTGCGGTGGGGCAGTATGAGCTTGCGCTCGCTCTGGGCGCGGGAGCATTCGCGCTTGCAACGTTCGGCGGCGGCTCCACTGCTCTCGATACGCTTTTCGGCAGAGGAAGATCGGCGCGAATGCCGAAGTCACGGGACTGAGCGCGGGCGCCGCAGTCGCAAACGGTTTCTCTGCTCGCTATCGATTTCACCCCGAAAGGTTTGGAGAATAGCGATGACCTTCATCCTGGCCGATGCCTGGCTGATTACCGTGAACGAGCGGCGCGAGGTCTTGGAGGACGCCAGTATCTGCGTCGAACAAGACCGCATCGCTGCCGTGGGCACGCGCGAAGCATTGAAGCAGCGCTTTCCCGAAGCCGAGGTGGTGGATTGCAAGGGACGCATCGTGATGCCCGGCATGGTCAACACGCACACGCATCTGTTCCAGACGCTGCTCAAGGGCCTGGGCGACGACATGGTTCTCAAGAAGTGGTTCACGTGCATGACGGGTCCGAGCGCCGTTCATCTAACGCCCGAAGACGCGCATGTTGCGGCCCTGCATGGGTGCGTGGAATCGATCCGCTCGGGAGTGACCACGGTTGTCGACTTCATGTATGCCCACCCGCGTCCTGGCCTCACCAAGGCGGTTGTCGAAGCTTTCGAAGAGACCGGAATCCGCGGCTTCGTATGCCGGGGCTTCCTGTCGAACGGTGAGCAATATGGCGTTCCTCGCGAGCTCATCGAAGAGCCCGAGCATGCCATTGGTGACGCGCGGGAGCAAATACGCCGCTACAACAAACCAGGCGGACGCGTGCAGGTGGGCTTGGCGCCTTGCATGATCTGGTCCGTCGATGAAAAAGGCTTCCGCCTGACGCGAGAGCTGGCCAATGAGACGCACGCACTGATCACGACTCACCTCTCGGAGACGGCTTTTGAACTCGAGGTTGCCGCCTCACTTTACGGGCGGACCGACAGTGAATTTCTCAGCGACATTGGTTTCCTCGGCCCCGATGTTATCGCTGTGCACTGTGTGCATTGCAAATCGCACGATATCCGGATCCTTCTGCACCACAAGACAAAGGTGTCGCACAATCCATGCAGCAATCTTTACCTGGCCTCAGGCTGTCCGCCGATTCCGGAAATGTTGCTTGCCGGAGTGACCGTGGGCCTTGCGTCGGACGGACCGGCCAGCAGCAACAATCACAGCCTCTTCCAGGCGATGAAATTCGCGGCGCTGATGCAAAAGGGCTTTCACCAGGACGCCACGATCATGACGGCTGAAAAAGTTATGGAGATGGCGACGATCGATGGCGCTCGCGCCGTGGGTTTGGAAGCGCAAATCGGCTCGGTCGAAATCGGTAAGAAGGCTGACTTGATTGTCATCGATTATGAAAATGCTTTCATGACCCCCATCCACAATCCGGTTTCGGCGATTGTCTATTCCGCGCTCGGGCACGAGGTCTCGACCGTGATCATCGACGGCCGATTTGTTATGCGCGATGGCGTGGTCACGACTGTGAATGAGGCGGTCGTGAGGCGTCAGGCTCAGATCAAGGCGGACGATTTGACGCGACGCGCAGGCTCCGACCGATTCAAGCGGCGTCCCTGGCGCTCGATGACAATCTAGCCCGGCCGGTTATGCAAGGCGAATCCAGCGCTTCCGACCCGATCCTCTGCGCTCACCTGCTGCGCAGAGTAGACGAAAAACTGATCGATCTTTTGAGTTCTCTCACGCCTGCGGAGTGGGATCTTCAGACTGTCGCGCCTTTATGGAAGGTCCGCGACGTAGCGGCGCACCTGCTGGATACCGCGCTCCGCAAACTCTCCATAGTCCGCGATTCCTGGTACGTCGAGCAGGTGAACATACGTTCGCCTCAAGATCTGATCGCATTTATAAATCGCCTGAATCGGGAAGGTGTCACCGTTTATCGGCGCCTAAGTCCAAAGGTCCTGATCGGCATGATGAAAGAGGCCTGCGAGCAGAGCGCCAGTTTTCATGAATCGCTGGACCCATTTGCCCCTGCCGCATTTGCGGTCAGTTGGGCGGGGGAAGAGAAATCTTTGAATTGGTTTGACACGGCTCGTGAATTGACCGAGCGCTGGCATCATCAGCAGCAGATTCGATTGGCCACAAATCGGCCCGGCATTATGACGCCGGAGCTATACCATCCTGTCCTCGATTGTTTCCTTCGAGGATTGCCGCATCTTTATCGTGATGTCGATGCGCCTGAGGGAAGCTTGCTCGTGCTGGAGATTTCCGGCGAATGCGGAGGTCGATGGTTTCTGCGCGAAGGGCCCTCGCGTTGGGAGTTCGTGAAGCCATCGGACGAAAAGCCCGCATCCAGCGTGACGATACCGCAGGAGTTGGCTTGGCGCGTTTTCACTAAGGGAATCGATCGCGAATCCGCTCGCGCGCAGATTTCGGTCGAGGGAAATCGAGATTTGGGCGAGAGGGTTCTTCAGTTGACGGCTATCGTTGGTTAGATCTCACCGATGATTGTGCGCGGTACATTCGAGTCGATTCGTAAGTTGCAGCCGCTTGTTCGCGCCGCAATCATTCGCTCCGCAAGGCGCAGGATTCGGTCCGCCGCATCCCCAGGGCCCAAACCTCGCGCATGAATATTTGAGACAAGATTGCGATTGGCATCCGTGTGCGTTGAGTCCGGACAGTAAGCCATATACGCGGAGAGACTATCTGCTGTCGCAAGTCCCGGGCGCTCTCCGATCAGGAGAACAACAACCTTTGGAGTGAGCAACTCGCCGATTTCATTCAGGATGCCCACGCGGCAATACCGGATCACGAACGTTTGACCAACGGTCCATCCACGTTTGATCGCGGATTGATAGAGAAGAGGCATCAGCGAAGGAACCTGTGCCGCCACCGCCGGAACCGAGAGCCCGTCGCCGATCGCGATTTGAAGGTCGGTGCCCTTCGAACATCGACTCAGGATTTCGGTGCGCGCCGATTCGGTGAAATGCCGCCCCAAATCAGGCCGCAGAAGAAACTCTCTTTTGCTCGCGGCCTGTGTCGAGACTTCGAATAATTTCCACTGCTCCAGAAAGCTTGCGCTAAAAATCGCCCGAGCGTCCATCTCCGCGCGAACCGCGTCCCGCGCAGTCGCATGAGCCTCGCGCAGCTCCAGTTGTGTGCCGGTGGGATAAGCTGCGCCCGCGCGTCCAACCAAAAGCCGCGCTGGAGTCCGCGCCCGAATACGGCGCACGATTTCGGGCCAGCTTGCCGCAGCAAGCCCGTCGTCTTTTTCTCCAGCCATCACACAATTCCTTCGAGCGATGATTCGAATCCGCGCAGAAGCTGTCGTCTGGCGGAGCCATCGAGCTGCGCGGGTTGGCCGTCGCGGTAGATTCCCGTGTCGCGTAGCCACTCCAGGAATTCCGGCGCGGGCCGCAGGTTGAAAATTCTGCGAACGGCGAGCGCGTCGTGATAGCTGGTCGATTGATAATTCAGCATCACATCATCTGAGCAGGGAACTCCCATGAAGTAGTTACATCCGGCGGACGCAAGCAGCATAAGAAGATTGTCGGCGGAATTTTGGTCTGCCGCTGCGTGATTTGTGTAGCAAACGTCGCAACCCATCGGCAAGCCCAGCAGCTTGCCCATGAAATGGTCTTCCAAGCCTGCACGGATGATCTGGCGTTCGTCGTACAAATATTCCGGTCCGATAAAGCCGACCACGCTATTCACCAGAAAGGGATCGAACGCTCGCGCCACCCCGTATGCGCGCGCTTCCAGCGTTAATTGGTCCACCCCGTGATGCGCCTCGGCGGAAAGCGCGCTGCCTTGGCCGGTTTCGAAGTACATCACGTTTTCGCCGGTCCATGGCACATTGCGCCGGCGGTGATGGTTGAGAACTCGTTCGCGTCCCTCCGCAAGCATCGCAAGCGTGATGCCGAAACTTCGGTTCGCGCCTTCCGTTCCAGCAACGGATTGAAACAGCAAGTCGACGGGCGCGCCGCGCTCGAGGGCGGCCAATTGCGTGGTTACATGCGCCAGGCAGCAGGCCTGCGTCGGAACGTGATATGCGTCGACGAGGCGTTCGAGAGCGCGCAAAATTGCGGATACGGTTTCCACGGAATCGGTCGCCGGATTTACTCCGATCACCGCATCGCCGCAGCCGTAGAGCAACCCTTCGAATGTGGCGAGCAGAATTCCGCCAATATCGTCGACGGGATGGTTTGGCTGGATTCGGATGCCCAGCACACCTCGCTCGCCCATCGTATTCCTGCAGCGCGTGACATTTCGAATCTTTGCGGCGGCGAGAATCAGATCCTTGTTGCTCATGATCTTGGCCACAGCAGCGGCAATTTCAGGAATGATGGCGCGCTGGATCTGCTTCAGCTCGGCTTCACCGGCCGCATCGTCAAGGATATATTCTCGGAACGCGCCCACCGTCATTGCTTTGATCGCCGCAAAGCCGTCTCTATCGTGGGTATCGAGGATCAAGCGGCTGACATCGTCTTCATCGGGATCAATCAATGGCTGGCGAAGAATTTCGTCGAGCGAGAGGTCGGCAAGGCGGCGTTTCGCCGCCACTCGTTCGCGTTCGGACCGAGCGGCGATGCCGGCCAGTTGATCTCCGGATTTCTCTTCGTTCGCTTTCGCGAATAGTTCCCGAAGATCCGCAAATGCGAAACTCTCGTGCATCGATGCCATCGCGGCGCGGCGCTCCTTCGCTGGAACGTATCATCACCGGGAAACCAAAGGAAGAGACGTTAAGGTCAGTTGCACTAGCGACGGGTGAGGACGGTAATGAGTTCCGCGTAAGCAGGGAATCGAGCTGTCAGTTCGCTGCGCGAGCCTAGTTCGAAATCGGCAGAATCAAAGCCGGGGGCCATCGTTGTGCCCAGGAGCGCAAACTTCCCCCCTGGACGCAGGCGGGAACCTTGCCAGACACCGCCCGGCACTACGTGTTGCAAGCGCATCCCCGAAACGATGTCGTGACCCATGAGGAGAGTTTCGCCTGTGCCGTCGGGCTTAAGGATTAGCATTTCCGCAGGATCGCCAAGATAAAAATGATAGACCTCGTCACCCTTGAGCCGGTGCATGGCAGAGAATGTATCCGGCGTCAGCATGTAATAGATCGCGGTCGAGAGCGGGCGTTCTCCGGAGCAGTCGGAAGGAAGAGACCGCTGGGTTAGTGTGAATTTCGAGCGGTATGTCTCTGCAAAGTACCCGCCTTCGACCGGAAGAGGCTGCAACTTCAGCAATTCCTGGATCTCTTTGGCAGTGGGCATCTTTACCTCGGGCGAAACGCGAAATACGACTCGATTGTTGCATACCTGAAATTTCTTGAGAGACGACCCATGGGCCACCGTTTGTGAAGAGCACAACGAGATTCATCACTGCAAGCATGAGGTCGTAGCCGTGAACGGCTGATTTTTGGCCTCATCCGCATGGTGGTGCGAGACGAGGTGGCGAATTCACGGCGTGTCATCGCGCCGTCCTTCAGGCTGCCCGGAAGTCCGTTTGTCAAATTTTAGTCAACAGAAATTACCGGATGCTGCCCCGAATCGGTGGATTGCATCTTAATGGGTCTATAGATACTTTGGTGAACGATGTTTGGGCCCTTTTACCTGTGCGCTTCGTTATTTTTCGTCATCTTTGGCTTCCTCGGCCAGATGGGGCCAAGCCAGATGGGGACAAAACAGTTCGACCGTCCCGGGCTTACGAACTGGACCGCAGCTTGTGGACAGCAGTCTTCAGTCGCATCTCCAGACCGTCTCCATTCCGGTTTTATCGCCTGCAGCGATGGAGAAGAAGCTCGTATTCTGCACCTTACGGTGCTGGACTCCGCCGGCAAGGCTATTTCCCAGTTTTCGGCACAGGTAAAGCCGAGTTGCTCGCCCGGGGCGCTCGAGTGGTTGGACGATCGGCGCGTGGGCGTCGTCTGCCAAACCGATCCGCAGGTTAAAAACTACGTGTTGTTCGATATTCAGACGGGAAGTGCGGTCGAATACCCGGGTTCTTGGTTCCAGTGGTCGCCAGACCACAAAACCCTAGCCGATGTGAAATTGGACGTTAAGTTTGGCACGCCTGCGGGCGAGAACTCCTGTCTTTTCCTGAACGGGACTGCGGTCTACCCAGCGGGTTGTGATCATGCAAAGGAGTCATATAGCCATATCCATACCTTTATATTGCCTCTTGCCTGGTCGGCGGACGGCAGCAAGGTGGCTTTTGTAGAAAAAATCTTTGATTGGGAATATTGGGACCCCTTCCTGCGTTACTTTGATGGGGAGACCAGCAACGTGCACTATTACCTTGTGGTCGCTTTGGCAAGCCATTTCGGAGGCTATGCGATTAACCCAGAGGCCGCACAACAGGTTCCGGTGTGGCAGAGCAATTCGCGGTTGCAGCTTGGTGACATGACGTACGACTTGGATGCAAACCCGCCGTCCTCGATTCCGTGAGGTTAGCGGCTGATAAGCGTTATACTTGCGTAACTACTGATTGGTGATGCGTTCTGCGGGCGATGGGCAGTACGGAGGGTCCCATGAAAGCTTTTCGCTTCGTTGTGATTTCGGTTACGGCGCTTGCGCTTTCTTCACTCGTTTGCGGACTAACCGCAAATGCTCAGGATTACAGCCACGTCCGCATTGTGCGGCTTAGCTTTGTCGAAGGCGAAGTGCAATATCAGCGGCCCGGGACCGACTGGGAAGATGCCAAGCTCAATCTGCCGATCCAGCAGGGATTTCGTTTGCAGACTACCAACGGGTACGCCGAAGTGGAGTTCGAACAGGGTTTGGCAGTTCGGCTTGCGAACAACTCAACGCTTGAATTTGCCGACTTGTCTTTAGTCGATAGCCGCAGAATAACAAAGCTCAATCTCTCGGCCGGCACTGCGGTCGTTACCGCGCATCTTTCACGCAACGATGAGCTTTCCATCGCAGCTTCCGGGATGCGATTGGCGGTGCCCCACAACGCCGAGTTCCGCGTAGACGCCTCACCAAACGACAGCTGGGCGACCGTTTTTCACGGGAAAATTAATGTCGAGTCTGGAGCGCGCCAAGTGTCTCTCGGCAGTGGACACACCCTTCACGAAAACGCGGACGTCAGCTCGCCCGAGATCGTTCAGAGTCCGGCGCGCGATAATTTTGACAAATGGGTGGCGCAACGGGATCAGGCTTTGTCCGGTGCTCAAAGTGACGGCGGCTTGCAGAACGGGCGGTACACTACGGGCTTCGCCGACCTCGACTTTTTTGGCACATGGGGGGCTGTCCCGGGTTTCGGTTATGGGTGGCAACCATATGGTGCCGGGCTCAACTGGACGCCGTTTGTCAGCGGCCAGTGGATGTTCATGGGCAATACGGGATGGAATTGGGTGAGCGAGGAACCTTGGGGCTGGCTGCCTTATCATTTCGGGTCGTGGTTGAATGCGCCTGGAGTTGGTTGGGTCTGGGTTCCGCAAGGGGCACTTTCCTGGCAGCCTGCAACAGCAACATGGGTGCGCACCAATAATGGACTTGGGTGGATCCCGACTCAGGCGGCGCCGCTGAAGCCCATTAAGCCTTCGAAGTCGAATACGCAGCCTTCGCGCGTAGTTATTCTTGCCGCTGGCAACGGTCCCGCGGCCTCAATCAGAGCAGCGCAAGTGATGCCAATCACTCAGACTCAAGCCGCCAGCGCGCAGATTGTGGCAGCGCCTGGACCAGCATTGGTCTCAGCGTCGCCTCGGCCGATGCCCGGCCAAAATTCGGGTGTAACGTCACTTCCGCTCACCTTACGAAGCCGCGGCCCGGCAACGCTTGCCGCGCCCAAATTGTCTGCGCTACCTGTTAATTCGCCTCGATCGCTGGCTGCACCGCGCTCTATGCCTGTACCTGCTCAGGTTATGTCCCGCAGCTCCGTAGCTCCGAGGGGCGCATTCAGTGGAGGGGGCAGAAGCGGAGGCGCGGCGATCTCCAATATGGGTGCGTCGCGTGCCGCGAGTAGTGGTGCTCATGCAGCGAGTGCGCCCGCATCTACTGGCGGACATCGCTAGACGTTAGTCCCTTTCGCGTAACTCGCGAGTGGGCTTCTGCGGTCCGTTACCTATACTTATTCGCTTACTTATTGCCCGCTTCTTTTTCTAACTTCTCGAGTTCTCGCGTCAATTCCTCAGCCTGCTCTCGCAGGTGGCGGATTTGTCCAGCCAGGGCGCCCGATCCTTGTGTCGATCCTTGGGCGGGAGCTGATGGGGCTGGAGGAGATGGAGGCGAAGCCGAGGCGCTAGCAGGTTTGGCTGGCGCGGAATTGCCCGTCAGCTCGGCAATAGCTTCGTCGAAAGTATCTCGATAGATCAGCCGATCACCTACCGCCAGAACGACTTTCTTGAGCTGGGGCATGCGCGCTTCGGTTGCCTGGATGTAGATGGATTCGACGTAAATGAAACCGCCGCTCACGGGCAGAGCGATGATGCTTCCGCGCAGTACGTGCGAGCCCTGTTGATTCCACAGTGTAAGGTCTTTGGAGATATTCTGGTCCTGATCGATGCGGGACTCGATCTGCATGGGCCCATACATCAGTTGCTGTTTCGATAGCTGATAGAAGGTCAACTCTCCTAATCGATTGCCGTCACAACGCGCAGCCATCCATCCGATCAGATTGTCCTTGCCCCGAGGGGTGAAGGGAAGAATCAGCAGGTATTCCGGCTCTTTCTCTCCCGGCAAGGTCGCGACGATGTAGGTCGGCTGCACGGGTTCCGGCCGCCCCGATTGCCCAAACAAATTGCGTGCGATTTCCCAGATGTCCTCTTTGTTATAGAAGACCTGCGCATCTCGCATGTGAAAGACTCGGTAAGCTTCCGCTTGCGTGTCAAACAGCACCGCCGGGTACCGAGCGTGCCGGCGCAAGTCCGCAGGCATTGCCGAGGCAGGTTGGAATAGCGTGGGCAAGAGCTGCTCATAAACCTGAATAATGGGATCGTCCGGATCGAAGACGTATAAAACCACTCTCCCGGTATAGGCATCGACCGTCGCCTTTACCGCATTACGGATGTAGTTGGCGCCTTCCTCCAGTCCGGCCACGGGCAGCGTCGCCGAATACGGGTTGGAGAGCGAAGTCGTGTAACCGTCTGCCATCCACACCAATCTGCCGTCGTCCGTAATGACCAGGTAGGGGTCCTGATCCCAGAGCAGGAAATTCGCCACGTGCGCCAGCCTGTCCTGGATGTTGCGGTGAATCATCATCCGACTCTGTCCGGTCAGGTAGCCCGTGAAAATGATGTTCGGCTCTCCCTCGGATATCGCAGCGGCGGTCTTCGACAGAAACGACCCGACGGGAAAGCCTCCCGTGCCCTGGTACGTCGAATATTTGTTCTGGTCGCCGGAAGGGTAATCAAACTCCTCGCGCGCGGTGTGGACGAAAACCGGGTCTTGAGTTTTTTCGCCGTAATAGATTTCGGGGCGCGTCAGCTGCAGTCCCGGCGATTTGATTTCCGGCGGAGCATTTTCGATGAGCAGCACGGGCAGGCCGTCCGGAGTAATCCGATTCACCTCGGATACCACCGCTCCGAAACCATGCGTATAGATGAATCGCGGATTGATCCAGCTCTGGCTTGCTTCCGCGGACAATTGGCTGACGTCGATTTCGCGCGCGGAAACCAGCAACTGCTTGATATGCCCGTTGATGAAGTAGCGATCGACATCGGTATTGGGAAAGATGTAATACGGACGCAAGGCCTGAATCTGCGCGATGGTCGCGTTGTAAGCCCGCAGGTCCCACAAGCGCACGTTATCGAGCAGCGCGCTATCCTCCGCCGGATTGATTGTTCCTTGAGCGGAAGGCGTAAAGGTTTGCTCGCTGGCGTTGCGATTCAGCCCGAAAGCCACCGTCGTAGCTTGAATGTGGCGCTCGATGTAAGGCCGTTCGATGGAAATTTCGTTTGGCCGCACGTATACCGCGCGAATCAGGCCTGGCACGATCCATTGCAACACGAAGGCCGACACGACCAAAAAAGTGGCGTTCTTATATTTTCCCATCCAAGCCCATGGGATAGCCGCGAATGTCGCGGCGATGAGCAGCCAACGGAAGGGAAGAGTAATTTTCTGATCGACGTAATCCGCGCCGGTCATAAAGGCGTGAGAATTGAACAAGAGATCGTAATTGCCCAGAAAGAACCAGGCGGCGAGACCCAGCAACAAGATCACCGCAATCGTTCGAAGGAAGCCGGTTCGGCTGGCTCCGGGAAGCAAGAGGCTGCGAGGTTCGAAATCAAAGGTGCCCGGTGTCCTGATCAGCACAGGGTCGCGCTGGTAACGGAAGCGTTCCGTCAACTGCCACCCACGCGCCGTGGCCCAGAAGACGAGTGCGCACAGGATCGCCAGCACAAACACGAAGCCCAGCACTTGCGAATAGAACGGCAAGTTAAACAAATAAAACGACAAAGGCCGCGAAAATACCGGGTCTTTCCATGCGTCAGGCGGGATCGTGAGTTGGCGCGAGCCGAAAAAGCGCATCACGGTCCAATAGTCGACCGAAATCTGCGCGAATACGATCGCCACCAGCGCAAGCGCCACGGGAACCCAGCGGGAATACAGGCGAAAATCCCGCGAACGAATGCCCGCGAAGTGTAGACCCCGGTCATGTGCCAGCCACAAACCGATAAATGCTATGAATGCCGCTACGGCGACGGGCGCAATCGCGTACCATAGCATCTTGGTCCACGTGTTTACCTGTCCCACCTCGCTCCACCACTGGTAATCGATTACCAGATTCGCAAGCGTTGGAATGGCCCAGAAGAACACGAGCGCCGCGAGTACGGCTAACACGACCAGCTTGCGAAGTTGCGTAGGATGCATGAAGAAATATCCGATGTACGGAGTTTTTTTTAAGGATTGAGCATCAAATCTTAGCGCAGTGGCCCTAAACTAACTAGTGGCGCAAGGATGCGTATGACCAGCAACAACACGGGAGTGCCGCCGTTCTCTTCGGACGATCGCGCTTCCGGCATATTGCTGCACGTCACATCGCTCCCTTCGCCCCACGGGATTGGCGATTTTGGACCTTCCGCGCTCTCCTGGATCGACCGGCTGGACCAAGCCGGCCAAAGCTGGTGGCAAACGTTGCCGCTCGGTCCCACCGGCTACAGCAACTCGCCATATCAATCTATCTCTTCTTTTGCCGCTAACCCTCTGCTGGTCAGCCCGGAGTGGCTGGTCGAGGACGGCCTCTTGGATGCACACGATCTTGCGCACCCCTCGTTCCCTGAAGCTTTCGTCGATTACGACTCGGTGCTGCCGTTTAAGCTGCGGCTGTTAGCAAAGGCTTGGGAAAATTTCAAATCTGCCGCCCACTCTGACCTGCAATCCGATCATGAGCAGTTCTGCCACGAGCATCATCATTGGCTGAAGGATTACGCGCTTTTTCGGGTGCTGAAAGCCAAGTTCGGGGACGCGCATTATCTCGACTGGCCCCCTGCAGTTGTGCAACGCAGGCCGGCGGCGCTCAGCCGCCTTCGCCGTGAGCTTGCCGATCAGATCGGCGAAGCTTCCTTTGCGCAGTTTTTGCTTTTCCGCCAGGCCAAGCGGATGAAGGCTTACGCCTACGAAAAGGGCGTGAGATTGATCGGCGACTTGCCCTTTTTCGTTTCCGGAGACTCCAGCGACGTATGGGCCAACCACCAACTGTTTCTGCTGGACGAAAATCGCCGCCCGCGTGTCGTCGCCGGTGTGCCTCCGGATTATTTCAGCGTAACGGGACAGCTTTGGGGCAATCCTCTTTACAACTGGGAAGCTCTTCGTCAGTCCGGCTACCGTTGGTGGATCGCTCGCCTGCGTTCTCTGCTCAATCACGTTGACTTGATTCGTCTGGATCACTTCCGCGCTTTCGTGGCCGCCTGGCACGTACCCGCAGAGGCGCCCACCGCGCAGACTGGAACGTGGGTACCGGGTCCGGGCGAAGAATTTTTCGTTGCGGTGAAACGAAAGCTGGATCATCTGCCTTTTATCGCAGAGGACTTGGGAATGATCACGCCAGACGTATATGTGCTGCGGGATAAATTTCAACTTCCGGGGATGCGCGTCCTGCAGTTTGCCTTTGACGGCGATTCGACAAACCCGCATCTCCCCGACAACTATGTGGAGAACGCGGTGGTGTATACAGGCACGCACGATAATCCGCCTACTCGCGGATGGTTCGAAGAATTGCCCGCCGAGGAGCGCGACAGAGTCTGGAAATATTTGCGAGAGCGAGGAGCCAAAAGCAGCGAAGCCGCGCGAGCGTTGACGGAATTGGGCTGGTCTTCCCGTGCGGCGCTTTCGGTCGCGCCTCTTCAAGATTTGCTGAATCTGGGCACGGAAACTCGAATGAACGTTCCGGGCCGTCCCGAAGATAATTGGCGCTGGCGCGCTACAGAGGACATGCTCTCCGATCGGTCCTTCGAATGGCTTCGCGAGCTGACTAAAAACGCGAATCGAACACGAGCCTCGGAAGTGGCGGATTCAAGGGCGCTCGAGAGCGCATCCACGAACCGAGGCAAAATGGCAAAGGAGGATGAAAATGGCAACCCACGCTACACCGGGCGCGCAATCGAAGAATATTGAACCGCTGACCAAGCGGAAGGCTTGGAAGGCTCTGCAGGCGCATTACGAGCAGCTTCGCGGGCTCCATCTCCGAAAGTTATTTGCCGATGACCCGAAACGCGGCGAGCGGATGACCGCGGAGGCTGTCGGTATTTTCCTGGACTACTCCAAAAACCGCATCACCAACGAAACCGTCAAGCTTCTCATCCAACTGGCGGAAGAGTCCGGGCTGCGGTCTCAGATAGACGCGATGTTTCGGGGAGAGAAAATCAATTTCACGGAGAAGCGTGCCGTCTTGCACGTAGCTCTGCGCGCGCCCAAAGGCACATCCATCGTCGTCGATGGAGAAAACGTCGTGCCGCAGGTCCATGCGGTTCTGGACAAGATGAGCGACTTTTCCAATCGCGTCCGCGGTGGCCAATGGAAAGGACACACCGGCAAACGCATTCGCAACGTCATCAATATCGGCATTGGCGGCTCCGATCTCGGTCCCGTCATGGCCTATGAAGCGCTGAAGCATTACAGCGAACGCGCGATGACGTTTCGCTTCGTTTCCAATGTCGATAGCACGGACTTTGCCGAAGCGGTGCGCGATCTGGATGCAGCGGAGACGCTCTTCATCGTTTCTTCGAAAACCTTTACCACGCTCGAGACGATGACCAACGCGCACACCGCACGCGACTGGTCGCTGGCGACTCTGGGCGGCGACGAAAAATCGGTGGCCAAGCATTTCGTCGCGGTTTCTACGAACGCCGCCGAGGTAGCGAAGTTCGGCATCGACACCGCCAACATGTTCGGCTTCTGGGATTGGGTCGGAGGACGCTACTCCATGGATTCGGCGATCGGCCTTTCCACAATGATCGCCATAGGTCCGGAGAATTTCCGCGCCATGCTAGACGGCTTCCACGAGATGGATGAACATTTCCGCACCGCGCCCTTCGAGCAGAACCTTCCCGTCCTTACAGGGCTCCTCAGCATCTGGTACAACGATTTCTTCGGCGCTCAGACGGTTGCGGTGCTACCCTACGATCAGTACCTCAAGCGATTCCCGGCTTACCTGCAGCAGTTGACCATGGAGAGCAATGGAAAGCACGTCGCGGTATACGGCACTGATGTCGACTATGCCACCGGCCCCATCTATTGGGGCGAGCCGGGCACCAACGGCCAGCATTCGTTCTACCAGCTAATTCATCAGGGCACGCGGCTGATCCCTTGCGACTTTATCGCCTTCGCGCAGCCGCTCAATCCGCTTGGCCATCACCATGACATGCTCCTCGCAAACGTTTTCGCCCAGACCGAAGCGCTGGCTTTCGGCAAAACGCCGGAGCAAGTCAAAGCCGAGGGCACGCCGGATTGGCTTGTCCCTCATCGCGTGTTCGAAGGCAACCGTCCGTCGAACACGATCCTCGCGGCGCGTCTCACGCCGGAGTCCCTCGGCAAACTTGTCGCTCTGTACGAACACTCCGTGTTCACCCAGGGCACGATCTGGCAGATCAATTCGTTCGACCAGTGGGGCGTGGAGCTCGGCAAAGTTTTGGCTCAACGCATCATCCCCGAAGTGGAGAGCCAGAAAGAACCTTCCCTCACCCACGACAGTTCGACAAACAACCTGATCCGTCGATACCGAAAGCTTAAGAGCGCGTCCTGATAATCGGCGCTGACTGAAACAAGAAGTCGAAATCTCCCACTAACACGTCTCCAACATCTGGGGCCGCTTCCGAAGCACCTGGGATGCTAAAATACGCGCTCGCCGGGCAGGCATCCCACGGCTGCATCCGCCGTGCCTTCCACGCCAAAGAGTCCCGGGGAACGAAAGAGCGCATGAACGAAATCATCGAGTTTCTTGTACGCCACGGGTACTCGGTGCTCTTCGCCTGGGTAATGGCTGAAGAGGTCGGCTTGCCGGTGCCGTCCGCGCCGATATTGCTCGCCGCCGGAGCGCTCGCGGGCAGACAGCGCATGTATCTCCCGCTCGTCGTCGCCGTACCTGTTCTCGCCGCGACCCTTTGTGACTCGTCCTGGTATATCCTCGGCCGCCTGCGTGGCATCGCCGTGCTGCGGCTGATCTGTCGCATTTCGCTCGAGCCCGATTCCTGTGTGCGCCGCACGCAGCTTTCCTTCGAACGGCGCGGCGCCTGGGGGCTTATCTTCTCCAAATTTGTGCCGGGCCTGAGCGCCATGATGGCGCCGTTGGCGGGGATCAGCCGCATGTCCTGGCGCCGCTTCGCATTGCTCGATGCGCTGGGCGCCTTGCTCTGGTCTTCCGCTTATATCGCCGCGGGCTTCATATTTAGCGGCAAGCTCGAACGCGTCCTGGCTTTTCTGTCGTTTCTGGGCAGTGGTCTTCTGGTCCTGCTGGTAACGGCGCTCGCCGCCTATATCGGTTGGAAATGGCAAAACCGCCGGCGATTTATCCGGAAGCTTCGCATCGCGCGCATCACGCCTGAGGAACTGAAACAACGTCTCGATGCGGGTGAAGACATCGTCATCGTGGACCTGCGCCACGAGATGGAATTTGACGCCGAGCCGGAAACGATTTCCGGCGCGGTGCGTATGGATCCCGCGGACCTCGAGGAAGCCATCGAAGTCATCCCGCGCGACCGCGACATTATCCTCTTTTGTAGCTGTCCAAACGAAGCCACGGCCGCCCAAATGGCGTTGCGGTTGCGAAGCCAGGGCATCACGCGCATTCGGCCGCTCGCGGAGGGGCTCGACGGCTGGCGCAAGCGCGGATTCCCGCTGCAACAACAAGAAACAAAACAACAGCCATTAGCACAGCCCGCTGGCGCTTGAAACCGCGGTCAGGCGGCGCGCTCGTTCACGCGGCGATCCTCGCGAATAGCTTCAAAATGAAAGATTGAGCAGCAGGGGATTAAGACGCCCCGTGCGGTCCAGGAGGTGTGGTTACGTCCAGGGGTTCCGGTGTGATTTCGTATTCGCGGCACGTGCGGAAGGCGTCGAGAGTCCACACGTCCATGCCTTCATCGTGCCTCAGAATATAGAAATTTCCGTCTTCGGCTTTCACGCGGAAATAGATGGCGCCGGGAGAATACCAGCGGTCTTCTACCTCGGTCACTTCGAAGAGCCGTCCGCGCAGCTCAAACCGCAGAGGATGCTCATCCGCCCGATAACCGGCATAGCACTCGACGCGAAGCTGGATGACCATGCGCCGTCTCCCGTGCGTCCGAATGGCACCAGTGTAGCGCCGTGCACGCGCAGTGTCACGCACGATGCGGGCGAAAATTCACGCCAACGGAGGCTTTTCGATGAATGATCAAGAACTCAGCGAAGCGTGTCTGCGTACGACTGAATGTAGCGTCCCAGAGTTATCACAGCAAACCATAAGAATAGGGCGGAGCCGGCGATAAGCTTGGCAAACCGCGGTGCATCCTCTCCGGATCCCAGGTGTTCCACGCTGTGAAAAGCATCCGTCAAGTAGAAGACGGCCGCATTCAATCCGAGCAGCAATACAGCCAAAATTTTTAGCCAGAAAGCGACGTCGAAGGCGTAATAGGAAGGCATACCGATAAAAGCCAGAGTGCCGGTTAGTACGTTAATGCCAAATCCCGCCAACGCCCACGGCATTAAGCGGTGCAGAGAGGCTCCCGTCAGTCGTTTCTCAAATCCCAGCACGCGTAAATTAAGGATGCCAACCGTTCCGATCAGTAGCGCGAGCCCAAGGAAATGCAGGTCCATCATAAAGGCCCACCAATATTTGCTGACCAGCATCAAGTCGGTGAACTTGGTCGGCGTCGGCTCAAACATGTGTATAAAAGCGGAGATTCCCGTTTCCTGGGTGACATCCTTGACGTCCCAGATCTCGGGATGCCGAATGTCGCCACCGGTTGTGCCAACTCTCGCCATTACGCCTGTTGTAAGCAGCGAGAAAACCAGAATCGCCAACAAGGTTCCCGACCAGGGATTTTCCGTGACAATACGGCGTCGGCGCCAGAGTTCAGCCAACGCGAGAGCGCCGGTGATCAAGATTAAAAACATACCCAGGATCGCCGCGCCTTCGTGACGATCGATTACCGCCGTCGAGACACCCACATCTTTCCTGACCGCTCTCTGCGCCCCGATGCCGCTAAAAAAGGCGGGAAGGGTGATCAGGGCCATGGCCGCGAAAATGATTAGGGCCGAGCGCTTCAGGTCGTCGTTCTTTCCGATAAAGGAAGTGATGAACAGCCCAAGGGCGACGATTGTGCCGATGATTGGAAAATGATTCAGCAAAAGATGAAGGTGTGCCAAATTCATACCGGGCTCCTGAATCTCAACACTGCGAGTCTCCCCTGAATCGTCAGCCCCCGACTCGTCAGCACCATCGTCAACATGGATACGTCAAATATTTGTAGGTGTATGCCAGGAGGCGTCCCGCACTAATCGCTCCGACCCACAGGAAAAGCGACCATTTGGCCAGGCTCGCGCCGCGCGCCATCATGGCCGTCTCGTCCAGGCTGGCGTCGCCGAACACGCGATCCCTCAGCAGCGTGACGATCCAAATGGCCAAGGCTATGAGAGTCAATTTCGTGTAAAACACCGGATTGGTGAGGGCTTTTGTGGGATATGCGAGGATGAGTAAAACGCCTGTAAAGGCGTTGATTCCGAACCCAATCCACATAATGCGAAACAAGCGCTTGAGTGGGGCAAGAGGTATCTCGCGCGCCACGCCGAGAATGCGCAGGTCCATCACTGCGTTTGCGCCCACCAGCAAGGCTAAGCCGAAGGTGTGAAACAGGAGAACAAAATAAAATGCGAACGGCGACTCAGATTCGCGCAGCCATGTGCTGAAGCCGCTATCTTCTAAGCTCCGCAAAAAAGTCGGTGGGACCAAGTCGTCTCCTTGCCGAAACAACACATCCGTTTTTCCAGCGCCGCGAAGGATATACACTAATCCGCCCATAGGCAAGCCGCAAGATGAGGCCGTTCAGCGCCGAAAATCGAGAACAGCTAAGCAAAACTGACAGGTCGAAGGCATTGCCATGAGCATTGTTTTGCACGCTAATTTCGCTGTCGTACGAACCGTTCGCCCTGCTCAAGATCTCGCGATTAGATCGGGAAATTTGAAACTAGCGCTCAGGTTCAGTCGTCCTAGAGATGTTGACCCCATAGAACCAAGATGGGAAAATACCGCCACACGAGGTGAACCCGATGAAAGCAAAACTGTTCACAGTTGTGGCTGCTCTTGCTCTCCTGATTGTTGCCGTTCCAGTCTTTGCTCATCACGGCACCGCCGCCTACGATACGGGCAACGCGCTCACCTTCAAGGGCACAGTGACCGAGTTTCGCTTCATTAATCCACACTGCCAGATTTACTTCGACGTGAAGAACGATAAGGGCGAAGTCGAACACTGGCAGGGCGAACTCACGGCTCCGAACAAGCTGGCCAGAGCCGGATGGACGAAGCACAGCCTGAACCCGGGCGACCAAATCACGGTTTCCGGTTTTTCCGGCAAGTACGGAGGTCACTCGCTTTGGATCCGCAAGCTCACTGGGCCTGATGGCCAGTCCATGCAGCTGTTTGAAGATTAATTTTGCTTCCATGCTGATTACTTTTACTGTGCCGTATAGACGCGCGCAGAAGACGATGGGGAAAGATCGAAGATGCGTAGACCCTCTCTGAATTCGGTCGTGATTGCGCTGGCGCTGATCGCGATTCCCTGCGCCTCGTATGCCCAGTATGGCGCGGGTAAAGCCATTGCACCGACGGGCGGCACGCCTGCAACGGACAAGGCTAACGCTGCGCCCGCTCCCGCGCCGGTTCACGACTTGAGTGGCGTTTGGATGATGCGCAATCCGCCGGGCTCAAACCGCGGATATACCAATTACACCTATACCGATCCGAAGACAGATCCGCCTTCCATGACTGCGTGGGGCGAGGAGAAGTTCAAAGAGGCCAAGGATTCAAATGGCGGAGCTTACACACTGGATCAGACGAATGATCCGGTTCTCACCAGGTGCTATCCGCCGGGCACACCGCGCGTTTACTTTCATCCCTACCCATTTGAATTTGTGCAAGGCGCCAAATTCATGCTGATGGTCTTTGAATACGACCATACGATGCGTCGCATCTACACGGATGGCCGGCCGCTTCCTTCGGATCCGGATGCGAGCTGGATGGGATATTCGGTGGGGCATTGGGATGGAAACACCACATTCGTGGTCGACACCGTGGGTTTCAATGAAAAGACGTGGCTTGATCGGCTAGGCCATGCCCACAGTGAGCAGCTTCATGTGACCGAGCGCTTCCGCCGTGTGGATCGCGACCATCTACAGCTGGATATCACGATGGCCGATCCGAAAGCCCTGGCGAAGCCCTGGACCACAACCTTCTACTACGAAAACAGGCCTGATTGGGAACTTGGGGAAATCTCCTGTTCGGGAGACTACCTGGACTTCAACAACTTCGAGAGCTTCAGCTTCAAAAAGAAGGACGACGCCGCGAAATAGCCTGCGTTCTTTTTAGCTTTCGTCCTTCTCACCCAGAAGGGATTAGCATTGCTGGGCAGCCTATAGCACTATCCCTAACCGCCGCTGAAACTTAAACCTGCTCCGCTCGCTAGTTGCGGTCGTCGTTGACTAGGTGATTGTAGTCGTGCTCGACGCAGGGAGCTTCTTCCAGAGCGTGCCCACCCTTTAGTCCGTGGATCAAGTGGCGTTCAATCACCCAGGGACGAGTGAACATCTTCGGGTCCTCGATGGAAATCACCCAGTCGATCACATTGCCTTCGCGGGTTAGTTTCTCGACCACGTGCATGGCATCGCTGTGGATCGCGCCGTTCTGGCTGAGCCAGGTGTCGTCGACAAAATTGGTGACGTCGATGACCATGGTATTGCCCTCCCAATGGCCGATGGAGTCTCCGTAATAGGAAGGGTTCAGAGACTCGTCGTGTCCACGGCCGTCGGTGGAAACGATGCGAAAGGCATTTTGCTCTGACGAGTTCACCGTATCGTAGAGGAAAACGACTTCGTTAGGGACTTGGACGATTTCAGTTGGGGGGCCAACGCGTGGAAACCCTTTTGGCGCGCATTTGAAAGCAGGATCCTCGTGACTTTGATGCTCGCCGAGATATTTCACTTTCTCGACGTAGTCAGGCTTGTATGGGGGAAGATTCGCTCCCACCAATCGATTCGCCAACTCGCGCTTTTTGTCGGCTGATTGGGCCGGGCCCTCACCTCCGCGCTGCGTATAGCGGGTTTTGCCATCGGCGCTTACAGCTCCCTGAGTAACAGCGTAGCCCCAGCCGGCAGGCGCCCAAAACCCTGTAAGGTCGGGATGACCGTCAGCTAAGTGCGGCGTTGGCGCTTGCTTTGCCGCCTCCACATCTGCGGCGGGCGGCTCTTTCCAAGGAAGACCGGTCCCGTTGGGATCCGCTCCGGCGAACGGTTGATCCTTGTCCAGGCCATAACCGACCGGCACGGTCTTTTTGTCATTACCGGCTTTGGCCTGGGCTCTTGCTGACGCCGGAACCAGGCACAAGACGCTTGCCGCGAGCCCAATGGCAGAGACCCAACCAATCACTCGAACGTTCATCGCTTACTCCCTTTTCCAATTCGGCTGTTCAAGCACGCGCATATGGCGGTTTGTTTGAGCGCTAATTTTTGCCTTCGCTGTCTTCGGCCTTGCCAAACAAGATTTGGTGGCCATCGGCAAAACGAACGCCGTGCAAGAGGCCCAGGTGCTTAGAGCCATCCTTGGCGATGTACGCTTCGATCTCGACGACGTCTCCGACGTTGAACATGGTCTTGAGCACGCCTGCTCTGCGCAGGTTGCCTGGAGGCCCGCCCTCAAATGAGTACGGCGTGACGGTTCCGTTGTCGTCCTTCACGTCGGCGTACATGTATATGTGCGGATTGACCCACTCAATTTTCGTAATCGTGCCCTTGACCGTGAACGACTTCGAGCTGTCGAACTCCGCCGTGACCGAATGATGCGCCAACAGCGGAACCGCTGAAGAGAGCAATGCGAGAGCTAACGCGAAGGTGCCGAGAGGCCTGCGTGTCATCGTTATTTTCCGTCCTTTTGCTGCTTTTGATTGCCGCCTGATTCTTTATCCTTGAGCGCCTTGTATTGGTCCACTTCCTGATTGTTAGTGCAATAGTATTCGAGCAGATCTTCGTGGCTGAGCGTCCAGACGCGGGGCGCTGAAGTCCACGGCTTAGTCAGCACTTTCGGGTCTTCAATGGTCACCTGCACAACAAGATAGTTCATAGAAGGACGGGTGACGCGCTCGATCACGTGTTCCTGATCGCTGTGGAACCAGCCGGTAAAGTTGTTCCAGGTGCGCTCATCAATACCGATTACATCGATTACTAAGGTATCGCCGTCCCAGTGCGCAACTTCGTCTCCATCGAACGAGGGATCCGGATCGTCACTGTGCTTGCGGCCGTCGGTGTGCACCACACGGAAGTTGTTATTCAGCTCGTCCAACTGGACGAACAAGCCGGGAGTTTGGACGATCTGGAAGGGATAAGGATTGATCAAAAACATGCCCGGAACGCCACGGGGCAAACAATTCACAGACGCGCGCCCGAGTTCAAAATCCGTTTGCGTCATGGCCTTGATCTTTGCGGCTGCCGACGGCTGGAACGAGGGAGGCTCTTCCGGTGTCACCTTAGGGTCAAATTGCTTTCGGAGCGCCGGGTTATACGTGAAACCTCCCGCAGTGCCCTGAAACCAGACTCCCGAGAGATCAGGGTGGCCGTCTGCCGTGCGGGGCGCCGGACCGCCTTTGGGCACCGCCTCTTGCTTGGATCTAGTGGGTTTTGAGGCATTTTCTTCCTGCGCCGCCAGCGCGGACGGAATAGCCAAGATTCCAAGCGCGACGACGGCAACCGTCAGGTAACACGCCAAGCGTTGCTTCATTTGATTCCTCCTCAAGGCCGGGAAATCGAGCCAGGAAAGCGCTCGGCGTCAGTAAGCGCTGAACTTCCCTTCGACGTCTTGGCCGATTCTGTGGACCTGGCCGTCCGGCATCTTGATCGTTTCGGCCGCGGCGCGGTTTTTAGCACCATTCTTGGCCAGGCAGGCCCTGACGGTGACGCTCTTGCCGATGGCGTTCTCGAAGTCGCGCCTCTGAGTTCCGCTCCTTTTCAGAGTGGAGAGAGAAACGGTTTCAAATGTCCAAGAGTTTACGGAGCCGCTCGTGTCTTTCACGTCCATATGAAAATAGCCGTGCGGATTCTGCCACTCGTAACTGGTGAAGGTGCCGGTGAGATCGGTGCACTTATTGGCATCGAACTCTGCCGCGAAGGCGTGATGTGCGGGCGCGGGTTTTGCCAAAATGAGCAAACCGAAGGCGACTACCAGACCACCGTAGAACATGCGTCGCATGAATGTCTCCTTAGAAAAGCTGCTGGTTCCCCGAGTACTTGTCCCTTGGACGCGTATCTTACTATGCCTGTTTCAGAATTTTGTATCTTTCGCGGTTTCGAGCCGAGGCTCTGTTGCAACCTGGCGCCCTGGCAAATTTTTTTGCAAGTGTTGATGTCAGGAGGCTTAAAGTCCTTATTTTTCGCAAGTGCTGATTCCGCGGACGTTATAGTGCGACTTTTTGTAAGGGCAATAATATACTTGACTAACCAAATGCATTCCTCTATACTCCCGCAATGCGCAGAAAGTGTTCCTTTTGCCCGCGCCCAGCCGATAGCGGCGAACATTTGTGGAGTGATTGGATATGTAAATTGCCCCCATTCAAAGGCATAAGAGTGAAAGTAAGAAGGCAGATATTACCGGACCGGAGAATTAGGGAATGGAATAAGAAAGGACTCGGCCATAAAGAGTACACCGTCTGCCAGAAGTGCAATAACACCTGGATGAGTGATGTGGAAAACAACCACGCGAAACCGTGTATCTCTAACATGATCGTGTCTGACTCACCAGTGAGCCTAGACTTCACCTGTCTTGTCTCAATATCCATTTTCGTTTTCTTGAAGGCAATTGTTGGCGACCATATTCAGAGAGATGAAAAGCCCTTCTTCTCATTCGCCGTGCGCACCAAATTTCGACAGTCGCTTTCGCTTCCGCCCAATATGCAAGTTTGGCTTGGTTGCCTTGGGGCGCTTGACCCACATAACGCTATCTTCAGGATGAAGTATGGGTACACGCACCCGAACGTCAAGTCTGGTATGGAAATCTATACGTTCACTTGGGGCGTCGGACGCTTGGTCATTCAATTGGCATCGCTTAAGTATAAAAATCCCCGGCTCAGGAACAATCGAATCGTTCCTATCGTCCCACCACACCAATTCTGGGACCAATTCGCTATTCCCATTTGGCCCCCCATTTGGCCTAGTAGCGGAACTGCCGTCGTGTGGCCGCCGAAGCATCATCTCAGCAACTCGCTCCTTGATAAGTTCTCCGACAGATTTGCGCGTTGACCTCTTGGCCACATAACCTTTCCGCCGTCGTGATACACTACGGCTAGGAAAGGTTTAATACGCCGATGAGCCGCCAAGCTAAAAGCGATAAACCTAACGAGTATGAAGTTTTTAGTCACGCCTTAAAGAAGGTTTTGTCCGTCTCTCACTCCGAGATGAAATCGAAACTGCAATCCGCAAAGCGGAAGAGAACTAGGCGCGCTTCCGCTTCCCGCGCTTGAAACGACCCTCACTGTAAGGCCTCGGAGGAACCCACCTTACCAGTCACTTCTGCAAAGGTTAGACGCTTTCCGGCTATTGTTGATAGCGCCAGATTGAATCTGTCCGCGTCTTTCATTGGACGGTCTTTTGTTGCGCGATTGTTGAATCTCCATGCCTGTTCATCCAAATAGCGGAACAGGTGAAACGGTTCCACATTGACGTACGTTCCCCTTATGCCACGCTTGAGAAGTGACCAAAAATTCTCCATTCCGTTTGTATGTACGCGCCCATCGGCATAGCGTTCTGCGTGGTCAATAACCTTGTGGATGTACCCTTGTTCGTCCAATCCCATGTAAGACATGAACGCATCGGTATAGAGTAATGCGCCAGTGTTCACGTTGTCTTTGATATGCCCTTGTAGAAGTTTTTTGCGACGAGTCGGAACGACAGTGGCGCGCACTTCTCCGCCGCGCTCCAAAAGCCCCACAATCGCGGTCTTTCCAGTTACGCCGGTCTGATTCAGACGATTCCGCCGTGCGCTGCCATGATGCATATTGCGTGCTTTCCCACCGATGAAAGTCTCATCCACTTCGACTTCCGTTCCTTCTCCGCCTATCTTCATGATTGAGCCATTCTGTAATGCAAGGCGCAACCGATGTAGGACGAACCATGCTGACTTCTGAGTGATTCCGAGATCGCGGCCAACTTTCGTATGAAGAGATTCCGTTTTTGCAGTTAACCAGCATCCAAAGTGCGACAAGCCATTTGTCGAGCGGGATGGGAGAATCTTCGAAAATGGTTCCGAGCTTAACTGAGAATTGCTTGGCGCACTTGCGGCACTTCCACCGCTTTTGAGTGGCAAGATAATAGTGCTCATTGTGGCCGCACTTTGGACAGGTCGGGCCATTCGGCCAGCGAAGTTCCGCAATGGTATCAATGCAGACTTGCTCGTCTGAGAAGTAGCGGATAGCCTGTTGGAGCGTCTTTGGTTTGTCCATGATGGGAAGATCATACCGGAACGCTCATGGTTAGTCAAGTATATTATTGCCTTTGTAAGTGCAGAATCTGAAGGAGTTGAGTTTTTGAGCGCTTGGAAGGGAAGGGAATTGCCACCGCATTCGAAATGATCGGTTCTGTTGATTCGCCAGGTAGACGACCGTCGATGTTTCGGCGTCGATAGAGACAGTCTGAGAAGCATCGCTCTAACTGGCACCTGCCTTGCGCGTGTACGCAAGCGAACCTGCGAGTCATCGAGCAAATTCCGGGCAGCCCGCGAGCGTTACATCTATTTTATCGTGCGCGTCAAATAGGCAGTTCTCAGTCTCCGATACCATCAGCCCGAATAGTTGCGTCGGAAGTTCGGCCTGGGCTAGTTCAACATTTCGCGGAAGGCCATGATGTGAAATGTGCTGAGGGTAGTGGCCTGGGCAATACAACCGCTACTGTAATTCATGCCATTACCGCCGCCGCCGGCAAAGTTAAAAGTAGGGGCGCCAATCGTAGCCAGGGGATGGTAAGAGGCGTCGAGTGTTTTGGCTACGAGAACGGCCCCGTTGTACGAGTTATTGCCTCCGCCGTTACCTACGAAGTTTCCCTGTCCAACCACCAGCACGAGACCGTTCCAGCCCACGTTTCCGCTGGCTGTGAAGGTCCCGGTCACAACGAGGAGTCCGTATCCGGTGACGCTGCCGCTAATTGTCAAATCACCGTTTACGTAAATAATCTGTGGCGACGCTTGAGTTCCCGGGTAAGCAAGGTTGAAAGCTGGGCCAGTGATAACAGGTTGAGTAACCATGCTTTTGATGCTCGATGTCAAGGCTAGCAGCGAAGTGACCGTCTGTAGGTTTGGCGGCAAGGAGGATGAAATGTTCTCGACATCAGGGGTCGTCCCGCCGCTGCCCGTATAGTTGTTGTTGCGGCCATTGGGAATCGCTCCAGTTACGGTGGCAACGTCGGGATTATCGGTGACACCGAGCCCCGGAATTGCAGGGCCCGTCGTCGTAGCCCCGCAGCCCGCACTATCGATTCCATTGACATTGAAGGGGTTGCTATGAGGCGCCGAGAATGTGTCGCCCGTACCGTCCAGTGTCAATGCGGCCGACGCCGAGAAATTTAACCTGTCTTCCGCTATTTCGGCCTGTACCATGCGCCGAGATCCGGTGGGTGTAACCGCCAGAGCCGTCAAAGTATAGACAGGCAAAAAATCGGGGGGCGCACAACTGGTCGTCTCTTCATTGGTGCCGTTCCAGCAAGTCTGCGAGCCGGAACTACTATTGCCATTGGTGGAGTAAGAGGTGAGGGCGTTATTCTGTTTCAGCATGACCCGCACCCACTTCCAGGGAAGGAGTGGCGAAACCCCATAGACGCTGCTTGCCGTCGTCGAAACGCACCAGCTGGAACAACTGGACAGGTTTGGCAGATTACTGCTGCAACTGATCGTGGACGTCTCTTTGCAAATTTCGTCGTCGGGATACGTCGAGCTGCTGCTGCCGTTCCAGGGAGCCACCGTTTCCCCGTTTGCCGGATTTAGAATGTAAAGCACGCTCCCGGAGTTTCCTGGCAGGGTCGTAGGAAGAGACGCTGTTCGGAGCGTGTTGGTAACGCCAGCTTGCATGCGGTCGCGGGCCTCTTCAACGCCGGACTTGGCTGAAAAGAATGCCAGTTGTTCATCGCGGAAGTTGGCGCTGATGTTAGTTTCCGTATTGCTAAGGAGAATCGCGCCGGCCGTGATTGCGCCAATAATGAGCAAAGCCATCAGCACTATGAATAAGGCGATCCCGCGCTGGTGGCTTCGTTTACTTGGTTCACGGTTGACTGTAATCATATTGGGCCTCTCTAAATTGCAGCTCACAAGAATCGGCGGTAATGCTACAAACATTGGTACTGAAGGCTGACCTGGGGGTAGTTTCTCGGGGCTGGCCTAAGGCGCAGTTATGGCAATTCTGTTGTCACGAACCATCTCTTAGGCGGCGACTGTCCCGTCCGTAACGATACGGACGGGACGGTTGCTTGATGGGCCTATGTTCCTTCAACCGATCTCGTGACTTTGCTATCTCCTATCGTCGGAACGGTCGTGATGATCGTCTTCATGATCATGACGCCAATTCCAGTATTCCGATTTTTCTCGCTTGTTTGCCTTCCTGAATTCATGGGGCTTTCTGTTGTTTTGCGTAAGGTACAGACCCCAGGCGTGGTTTTCGTTGTCATCCCAGTTGTGATAGTCCTTGTGGCCTGAGTCGTAAACTCGGACCTGGACGCCGGCGCGTTGAGGTGCCGGAGCGGCCATCATTGCTACCGGCATCACAAGGGCAGCAGTCAGGAACAGCGAAGCGATGTAAAGATGTGTACCGTTCATGTTGTTTCCTCCATTTTGCATTTTCGTTCCATGGCCATTGGATCTCACTCTTCCCGGTGCACACGGCTCACCATACAGGGAGACATCCAGCTTCATGGAATCAGCTATTTGCGAACTGCCGAATTGCCGAGGAAACAGAACGGTTCCGATATAGTTCGCCCAGTTCCAAAACGAACAAAGCAGACTGGGCTCTTCCCGGCTCATTAAGTGAGCAGCCCAAATGCGGAGTCCTCTTGTCGGATTGAGGCCGACGCTTAAATCCCACTGTTAGAGATGTCCGAGAAGGCCGAGCGCGAGAGCTTGTGAAGAGCCGATCCTCAAATGGCTCTGGTTCTTTCCCGATCTGGAAAGAAAACTGAGTTACTAGTGAAAGTGTCTTCGGTGCTGAATACGAGTCGAATTTCTTTTGTCTTTGAACTCACAGACTTAAGGCTCAGCAATTTGCCATCCCGAGACTCCGCAATTTCTTAAAGTTGCCTTTGGCACAGGCTGTGCACATATCCCCCCTGAACCATAAAGAAATCGAAACTCAGTTTGCGCGTAATTGAATAAAGAAAATTCCTGGGCCTTCTAGCATTCACGTCCTGCGCCGTGAAAGCGAGAGTCTTTGTCGCCAACGATCCACCGGCGTCATTTGGCCGCGTCGGTGGGGCGTCGAGAGAACCGCAGGGTAACGTCACTTAACGATTGAAGAGGAGATACTGATGCGTCAGGTAACGGTAGGAAAGATGTGGATGTTGGTGTTCCTCATGGCAGGTTTTGTCGCCGGATGCGGCTCGACACAAACTTCGACCACCAACGGCGCCGGAACCCCGGTGAGTCCGCCCCTTGGCGTCACCGTGACTTTCGGGTCTTTTGGAGGTGGCTCGGGCGCCACCAATCAGGGAATCAGCACGGTAGTTAACGGAGATCTCGGAACCACCGCAGCTTCGACCTTGGTGACTGGATTCCACGATGCGGGACCAGGGTGCACGTACACGGAAACGGGAAGCAATGTGGGAGTGGTCAAGGGGAAGATATACACCGCTGCCCCGCCACCGACTGTCGGATGTCCGTCGGAAGGCACCGGTACCACTGCCGCGACCGCGACTCAGGCTTCAGTCGATGCGATCGCCGCATGGAACAATCTTTCACCCGCTTCGCGGCCCGGTGGAACCGATCCAGGCGCGGGCCAGCTCGGTGCACACGTCCTCGCTCCCGGCATCTACAAAGCCGCAGGCGGTTCGTTCCTGATCACCGGAACGGATCTGACTTTGGATGCCCAAGGCGATGCGAACGCCCTGTGGGTATTCCAGGCAGTCGGCAGTCTTACCGTCGGCGCCGCTGGAGCACCCCGCAGCGTCATCCTCGTCAACGGCGCGCAGGCCAAGAACGTGTTCTGGTACGTGGGCAGCGCGGCCACGATCAATGCGGCAGGCGGCG
>Ga0210394_10001050_pt1 | contig 47693 bp, 49 predicted proteins | sample IncBWC12MmetaG_FD_160121 | JGI IMG/M metagenome (GOLD analysis project Ga0210394, IMG submission 160121) | Forest soil microbial communities from Barre Woods Harvard Forest LTER site, Petersham, Massachusetts, United States - Inc-BW-C-12-M | ecosystem: Environmental > Terrestrial > Soil >...
CCACCGAGCACTCATCGGTGATGGCGAGCGCGCTATAGCCGAGGGCGTGCGCCTGCTCCACCAGCTCGTGCGGATGCGAGGCGCCGCGCAGGAAAGTGAAGTTGGACAGGCAGTGCAGCTCCGCATACGCGGGCAGCTCGCCGGCCAGTGACTGGCTCATCCAAAAACGCCATGCAGATACCAGCCGTGTGGCGCCGTACGCTCGCGAAACACCCACAGGCGCACGCCATGGATATCCACGGCGGTGTAGTAATCGCGCGCGATCTCCCCGCCGTCCCACCAGCCGGTCTCGATGCGCTCCGGCTCGCTTACCAGGCGCAGCGCTCCGCGACGCCGCGGCAAGCCCGCGCGCATCCGCAACGGCTGCGGCACCGGTAACAGCCATAAGGGGCGGCACTGCGCCGCTGCCACCACGGCGCCCCCGCCCGGCGCGCCGCGGCGGCCGGCGACCGGTGGTGCGGTGCGCGCCCAGGCTTTTTCGGGCCGGTGGCCTGCGCACAGCGTGAGCCCATGCACGGCGTCCTCCCCCAGGCGGGCGCGCAGCCGCTCGATGAGCCCCGCGGCCTCATGGCCGGCGCTGCCGCCGTGCTCACCCGGCTGCCACAGAGCATGGCTGTCCGGCTGGCAGGCCACGGGAGCATCGACACGCAGCTCGCAGGAGCGCACCGGCTCGGGCAGCGCGAGCCTGCCGAGCTGCTCGCTGAGCAGTGCGGCGAGACGCCGCACGTCGCTCGCCGGGGCGGCGAGGCGCACCACGCAGCGCGTCGCCGGGACATGCCGGTGTTGGAAGCGGCATTCGAACTCCACCACCCCGCACTGGCGTGCCGTGAGGAAGGCGCCGAGATCGGCAAACAGCGGAGCGAGTGCGGCGGCCAGCAGCTGCTGATTTTCCAGCTCGCAGCTGAGCTCACGGCGGCCGCGGAAGCGCACCGGGGCCTGGAAGTCCTGGCGGGCTTCGGGGGCACGCGCGATGAGCACATCGAGCATGGCGAGCTGCGCGGCACCGAAGCGGCGGGCAAACCCGGCGCGCGGCAAACGCAGCACCGCACCGATGGTGCGCACTCCCATGCGCTTCAGGCGTGCCAGCGTCTCCGGCGGCCAGCGCAGGGCCGCGAGCGGCAAAGGCGCCAGCTGGCCGGTGAGCTCGCCCAAGTCGGTCACCGCGAGTGCCTTGCCGGCACGGGCCGCCACCAGTGCCGCGAGCGCGGTGGGTGCAAACGCCGGCACCGGCCGCACCAGCAGCTGCTGGCACTCCTGGGTGAGCTCAGCGCACAAGCCCTCAAGGCCCGCGAACAGATGCAGACTTCCCCTGACCTCGAGCAGCACGCCATCCGGTGGCGCCAGACTCACGCGCGGCGTGAATCTGAGTGCGGCACAGGCGAGCTGCGAGAGCGCCAGGGGCTCGATGCCCGGCAGATACAGGGCAGCCCACAGCTCATGCGTCCCCTGACCGGCGCTGGGCTGTTCGCGCGGCGTGCGCAGTGATGGCGCAGGAGCGCGCTGCGCTCGCGCGGGCAGGATCTGCGGCGCGTGCAGCGGCAGCGGCTGCGTCCCGCCGCTGGCTGCCCGTAGGATGCGCGTACGCATGAGTCGTCAGGCCGGGGAGCCGCCGGGCAGGGCCAGCTCCAGCACCCCGCGCCAGACGCCGCGGCCTTTCAGGAGCGTGATGCGCACTCCTGCGGCGAGCGGCTCGAGGGCTAAGCGCAAAACCGCCGGCGAAGTTTCCCGCGCCGCGCGGCGTGGACGAAACAGCACCCCGAGGGTCCGGCCCCGCTCGGCAGCGAGTTGCAAACGGCGGATCTCGCGCGCTTTAGGCTGCCGCGCCCACGCCAGGGCCACGTCACAGGCGCCCGAGCCGAGCGCCTGCTCGAGAGCCCACAGCGGACGCGCGCCATCCACCACGGCCACCCGATCGAGCGCGACTCCCTGGGACGCGAGTGCCGGCGCAAAGGGCATCAGGGGTGGGGCGACCCACACGCACCAGCGTGCGCACCGCGCGCGCGTCAGGGCGGCGAGCGCCGGCAACAACAGGTACAGCTCACCGCTGCCGAAACGGGAGACCAGGATCTCGATCAGACCAGTGCGCGGCCAGCCATAACCCGGCAGGTATGCATCCAGAGCCGCAAATCCGGTGGGGAGCCCGCGCGGGTGCGCAGCGCTGCGGCCGCGCCAGATAGCCGGATGCTCGAGCAAACGAGCAAATTTCGCATCGCCAGCCATGACGAATCATGAGCAAACAGATCTAAACCTCTCCGGAATCCGTGTGTTGCATGCAATGCACGAGATTTCACATAAAGCCGCTCGCGCGGCCCCGGCGCACCACACCCACCACAATGCCCTCGATGAGCAACGGCTCCTCTTTCAGATCTACCCTGATCGGCTCGAACTCGATGTTCTCGGGCAACAGCCACACGATGGAGCCTTCCTGGCGGTAGCGTTTCACGGTGACTTCATTCTCCAGGCGCGCCACCACGATCTGGCGGCTGCGGACTTCCGCGGTGCGGTGCACCGCGACCAGATCCCCGTCGAGGATCCCGGCATCTTTCATGCTCATGCCGGTGACCTTCAGAAGGTAATGCGGCCGTGGCTGAAACAGTCCCGGATCGATCTGCAGCCGCGCCTCGAAGTTCTCTTCGGCGAAAATGGGCTTGCCGGCGGCCACCCGGCCGATGAGCGGCAGCCCGATCTGCTCCCGGATGGTGTCCTTGAGCTGGATCCCCCGCGAGGTGCCGGGCACGAGCGCGATGACGCCCTTGCGGGCCAGGGCCCGCAAATGCTCCTCGGCGGCGTTGGCGGAACGGAAGCCCAGCTCGTGCGCGATTTCGGCGCGCGTCGGCGGCATACCGGTATCGGAGATGAAGCGCTGAATGAGGCGCAGGATCTGTGTCTGGCGAGGGGTAAGATCGGACATTTCGCCTGCCTGTTTATATATACAGCTACTGTAATTATATCCAGATCAGCGTCCGCGGCAAGAGGGAGCTCTGTTCCCGCGCCAGCCTCCAGGATGTGCCCTCGCAGAGTGCTGCCGCCTCGCACGCTCACGCATTCACGCAACTGTCAGCAACCCGCAACGCAATAGCCGAAAATTCCAGTGTCCACTGGCTCCGCCACCGTCGCAAACACGCGCGCGAGCTGACACTGCAGCCTGTGATCGACTGTCGCGAACAGAAGACAAGACGCCTGTTTGGAGTTGCATTCCCGTGGCAAATTTGATGCAGTTGCCCGCTGCGAACGACGGCGGAACTTGCTTACCGGAGTCGGTTCGGTTATCAGGGACATCCCGAATCAACAACCCAAAGGGGACGTTTATGAAGTGCGCGAGCGTTGTGAAGGCGGCGGCGGCCGTGGCATTGGTGGTGGGACTGGCAGGGTGTACGGATCTGAAGCCCCTGCAGGCGGACGTGGCAGATCTGAAGGCTCAGCTGGCCAAGGTGCAGGGTGACGCGTCGGCGGCCAAGAGCTCCGCTGATCAGGCGAACAGTGCGGCCCAATCGGCCAATCAGGCCGCCAGTGGCGCGCAGAGCACGGCCAACCAGGCGGTGGCTGCCGCCCATGCCAGCCAGTCGTGCTGCGACGCGACCAATGAGAAGATCGACCGGATGTTCAAGCGGTCGGTTTCCAAGTAAGCGACGGGGCCAGACGATCAAGACGCCGCGCACCCGCGCGGCGTTTTTTTGGCGGCCGCGGAATCAGTAGCGCACGAGCGCCGAACCCCACGTAAAGCCACCGCCGAAGGCTTCCAGCAGCAGCAGGTCGCCGCGCCTGATGCGCCCGTCGCGCACCGCGACATCCAGCGCGAGAGGCACCGACGCCGCGGAGGTGTTGCCGTGATCCTGCACGGTGACGATCACCCGTTCCATGGGCATGTCGAGCTTGCGCGCCGTCGCCTGGATGATGCGGATATTGGCCTGGTGGGGCACCAGCCAGTCGACCGCGCTGCGCTCGAGCCCGTTCGCCGCCAGCGCCTCATCGACCGCGCTGCCGAGCTTGTTGACGGCGACTTTGAATACCTCGTTACCCGCCATGATGATCGTGAGCCCCGCTGCGAAACCCCTCGACACGCCGCTGCCGCAATACAACAGATCCTTGTATTGACCGTCCGAGTGCAGGTGGGTCGAGAGCACGCCGGGCGCATCGGCTGGCTCCAGCACCACCGCGCCCGCGCCATCGGCGAACAACACCGCGGTGGAGCGGTCGCTCCAGTCAGTGATGCGCGACAGGGTCTCCGCGCCGATCACCAGCGCGCGCCGTGCTTCGCCGCAGCGTACGTACTTGTCGGCGATCGACAGCGCGTACATGAACCCGGCACAGGCGGTCTCGACGCTGAAGGCCGGCACGCCACGACAGCCCAGGCGCTGCTGCAGCAGTGTGCCGCAGTTGGGAAACACCAGGTCCGGCGTGGTGGTGCCGAAAGCGATGAAGTCGACATCGGCCGGTGCGACGCCGGCCGCCTCCAGGGCGCTGCGCGCGGCTTTTTCCGCCAGATCGACCGTCGTCTCGCCCTCCGCGGCGATGTGGCGGCGCTCGATGCCGGTGCGGCTGCGAATCCACTCATCGGTGGTGTCGACCATCTTCTCCAGATCGAAGTTGGTGATCACCCTCTCCGGCAGATACGAGCCCGTGCCGGCGATACGCGAGTGAATCAATTGGCGGCCCCTTCTGCACGCAGGGCGTGCGCAATGTGCTCCGTGAGTCCGTGCCGTGCCGCCAGCGCGGCCGTGCCGATCGCCCGCGCGAACGCGACACCGTCGGCTCGACCGTGGCTTTTTACCACGATCCCGGCAAGCCCCACCATGCACGCGCCGTTGTAGCGGCGCGGATCGAGCCCGGCGGCCGCGCGGCGCAGCACCGGACCTGCGATCAGGCCGGCGAGGCGGTCGAGGAGCGAGGCCTGGAACTCCTGGCGCATACGATCGGCGATCAGGCCCGCGACGCCCTCCATGGTCTTCAACGCGACGTTGCCCGTGAAGCCGTCGGTCACGACCACGTCGACGGCGCCCGAGAAAATGTCATCCCCTTCCACGAAGCCCACGTAGTTCAGGCCGCTGCGCGCGAGCAGCGCGTGCGCCGCCTGCACCACCTCGCCTCCCTTCATGTCCTCCTCGCCGATGTTGAGCAGACCGATGCGCGGCGCCGCCAGGCCGTACACGTCGCGGGCGATGATGGCGCCCATGGCGGCGAACTGCCGCAACTGCTCCGGTGTCGCCTTGGTGTTGGCGCCCAGATCGAGCATGTGCGTGTGACCGTGCGCGGCGGGGATCGCGGAGATGATGGCCGCGCGTTCCACGCCGGGCAGAGTTCCCAGAACGAAGTGCGAAATCGCGGTGAGGGCTCCGGTGTTGCCCGCGCTCACGCATGCGCAGGCGCGCCCGTCCTGGACCAGGTCGATCGCGAGGCGCATCGAGGAGTCTTTCTTGCGACGGATCGCCTCGCGCGGCTTGTCTCCCATCGCCACGACCTGGGAGGCGGCCACCACGGTGGCGCGGGCGCGAACCGAGGCGGGCAGCGGCGCCAGGGCTGCGGTAATCAGTTGCGGCTCTCCCACCAGCTGTGCGCACAGCTGTGCATCGTCGGTCAGGGCGCGCAGCGCACCGGCAACGTACTCACGCGGCTCATGGTCGCCGCTCATCACATCGATCGCGATCGGCAGCACGCAGGCCTTTGGGTCGGCGCAGGGACTTTCGGGATTATTCCTTGTCTTCGGTCTCGGCGCGCTTCTCGATCACGCGCCGGCCCCGATAGAAGCCATCCGGGGTGATCCGGTGGCGCAGGTGTGTCTCACCGGACTGCGGATCGGTCGACAGTGCGGGCTTCGCGAGCCCGTCGTGTGATCGGTGCATTCCGCGGCGCGAGGGCGTCTTGCGGCTCTTTTGAACGGCCATATGTCAGGCTCCTAACTCGATTCAGTCTAACGTTTCAACAGCTCGGCAAGGCGCGCAAACGGCTTGTGCGTCGCCTCGCCCACGCGCTCCGGCACGACCCCGGGCGCCGCCCCGCACTCCTCGCCCTCCCCGTGCAGCGGCACGATGGGCAGCGTCAGCAACATCTCTTCCGTGATGAGATCGCCGATGCTGATGCGACCACCCGGAGCGAGCATCGGCTCAAGATCCGCCGGCACGCGGCCAACATCCGCCTCGGAGGCGATCAGTCCCACCCGCACTACCGTGTCGACGGGCACCTGCATCGGCCTCATGCACCGCTGGCACTCGAGCATGGCCACCCCGCTCACGGCCAGCTGCGCTACGGCGACGCTCGCCTCGCGCTTGAAGTTCACGCGCCCGCGCACGTTGCCGGCCACGCTCGCACGCTTCGAGCGTAAGCCGGACAGCTCGGCGAGCGGGACAGCAAAGTCGACATCGGCTCCGCCATCAGCCAGCCGGTCAACCTCGAGGGACCTCGACCAGGGCGGTGACATGGGGCGCGTATAATAGGTAGCGACTCTCCCCAAGTCAAAATCGGATTTGGGGCTAAGCCATTGTTTCCAGTGATCTTGCCACCTCTGATCCTCGCTTCGACATCCCCGTACCGTCGCGAACTGCTGGCGCGACTGCGGTTGGCGTTCGAAGCGATGCCGCCCGGGGTACCCGAGGACCGCATCGACGGGGAGTCGCCGGCCGATCATGCGCTGCGCCTCGCGCTCGCGAAGGCGCAGGCCATTGCAGGCAGCCACCCGGGCGCCCTCGTGATCGGTGCCGACCAGGTGGCGGCGGCGGGCGAGCGGGTGCTCGGCAAACCCGGTGACGCGGTGCACTGCCGCGCGCAGCTGGCTGCCTTGAGTGGCAAGACCGCTCGCTTCTACACCGCCTGCGCGGTGCTGGGAGTCGGCGCGGGCGTGCGCCTCGCGCACGTCGACACCACGACGGTCGTGTTTCGCTCGCTGACCGCGGACGAGATCGAGCGCTACGTAGCGCGCGAGCAGCCGTACGACTGCGCCGGTGGCTTCAAGGCGGAGGCCTTAGGTGTCGCGCTGTTTGAATGCATCGAGAGCCAGGATCCGACCGCGCTCATCGGGCTGCCGCTCATCTGGCTCGCGGGGGCACTGCGCGGCGCCGGTTACCCCCTGCCCTGAGGCGCCGGCTGGGTTTGGGGCGCGATGCCAGCTCATCGAGCACCGCGGCCAGCTCCGGTGGCAAGGGTGAGTTGACGCTGAACTCCCCGCCCTGCGGCCACGCGAAGCTCACGCTGTGCGCGTGCAGGAACATGCGGCCCAGGCCGAGCGCGCGCAGCTCATCGTTGAAAGCGGCATCGCCGTACTTTTCATCCCCCGCCACCGGGTGTGCGGCGTGCTGCGCGTGCACCCGGATCTGGTGAGTGCGGCCCGTGCGCAGCGTGACTTCCACGAGAGTCGCCGTCCTGCCGAAGAACTGCACCGGACGGAACTCGCTGACCGAGGGTTTGCCGGAAGGGCCCACGCGCACGGTACGCTCGCCTCCGGCCCGCGTATCGGTGCGCAATGGAACGTCGATGCGCTTGGCACCGAGTTCCCACTTGCCCCTGACGAGGGCGAGGTAACGCTTCTCGAAACCGTCCGTGCGCAGGAGCGCGTGCAGGCTGCGCAGCGTGCCGGCGTGGCGCGCGACCAGCAGGCACCCGCTGGTATCGCGGTCGAGGCGATGCACGAGTTCGAGGGAATCGTCCGGGTGCAGGGCGCGCAGGGCCTCGATGACCCCGAAACTCACCCCGCTGCCGCCGTGGACCGCGATACCGGCAGGCTTGTCGAGCACCAGGAGCTTCTCGTCCTGGTAGATGATGGCCTTGCGGAGGCTCTCGCACAGCTGCGCAGAAGGCTTACCCGCTTCCGCCCGCGGCAGCACCCGCACAGGGGGAATGCGGATCCTGTCGTTAAGCTGCAGGCGTGTCTCGGGGCCGGCGCGGCGCCCGTTCACACGCACCTCGCCCTTGCGGATGACGCGGTACACACGGCTGCGCGGCAACCCCCCCAGGCGCCTCTGAACGTAGTTATCGAGTCGCTGGCCAGCCTCCTGCAGGCTCACCTCGAAATGCTGCACCTCGGTGCGGATCTCGCGTGGATTGGGCTCCGGCAAGGGGTCCTCAGCGTAAGGCATTGTTTCTACAATGGTCTGTCGAGTATACTCTGTGGGTTGTCCGCCAAGCGGACGCACCAGTGGTTGGCGGCAGTGGCCGCCGCCCGTTTTAGTTGGACCTCTGAATCGAGGCCATCGCATTGGGCCGACAAGATCGCGCCACCTGCGTCGAATCTCGCAAACCGAGACTTCCGCAGTCGGCGCCGTCGGTTGAGTTCACCGAAGGTTTCCTTTCTGCACCGCCTGAGAATGAGGCGGTCATTGCCATGAATGACGAGACTCGCTCTCCTTTGTCAGGTTTAAGGAATCTTCGCAGCCGCGGACCCACGGTCCGGCGGCCTCCCGCCGTATGCTTGCCGACCCCTCACCGCACAGTAGGGGCACATGAAGAGAATGCTAGTGAATGCAACTCAGGAAGAGGAGTTGCGCGTCGCTCTGGTTGATGGACAGAAACTGTTTGACCTGAGTATCGACCTACCTTCCCGCGAACAGAAAAAAGCCAACGTTTACAAGGCCCGTATCTCCCGCGTCGAGCCCTCGCTCGAGGCCTGCTTCGTTGATTACGGCGCCCCGCGCCATGGATTCCTGCCGCTGAAGGAAGTCTCCAAGGAGTACTTCCGCCAGCCCCCTCAGGGCGGACGGATGAACATCCGCGAGCTCCTGTCCGAGGGACAGGAAGTCATCGTGCAAGTCGAGAAGGAGGAGCGCGGCACCAAGGGCGCAGCGCTCACCACGTTCATCAGCCTTGCCGGCCGCTTTCTGGTGCTCATGCCGAACAACCCGCGCGCCGGCGGTGTCTCGCGTCGCATCGAGGGCGAGGACCGCGACCAGATGCGCGAGGTCATGAGCCAGCTGCAGATCCCGGACGGCATGGGCGCCATCGTGCGTACCGCCGGCGTCGGCCGATCGGTCCAGGAGCTGCAGTGGGACCTCGACAACCTCAAGGTCCAGTGGGAACAGATCGAGGCGGCCGCCAAGGACCGTCCGGCCCCCTTCCTGGTGTTCCGCGAGAGCGATGCCGTGACGCGCTCCATGCGCGATTACCTCTCCGACGATGTCGGCGAGGTGCTGGTGGACAGCCAGGCCGCATTCCAGAAGTGCCAGGAGTACATGCAGCGCTTCATGCCGGCGGAGGCGCAGCGGCGCCTGAAGCTCTACACCGACGACATCCCGCTGTTCACGCGCTTCCAGATCGAGAGCCAGATCGAGTCCGCCTACGCCCACAAGGTGCAGCTGCCTTCCGGCGGCAGCATCGTCATCGATTACACCGAGGCGCTGGTGTCAATCGACATCAACTCCGCCCGCGCCACGCGTGGCGGTGACATCGAGACCACCGCCACCAACACCAACCTGGAGGCCGCTGACGAGATCGCCCGGCAGCTGCGCATCCGTGATATCGGCGGCCTCATCGTCATCGACTTCATCGACATGGAGTCCCCCAAGAATCAGCGCGAAGTCGAGGACCGGCTGCGCGATGCGATGAAGATGGATCGCGCCCGTATCCAGATCGGCCGCCTGTCGCGCTTTGGGCTGCTGGAAATGTCGCGGCAGCGCCTGCGGCCCTCGCTCGGGGAGTCCAGTCACATCGTCTGCCCGCGCTGCGTCGGCATCGGCAGCATCCGCAGCGTCGAGTCGATGACGCTCGCGGTGTTGCGCCTGATCGGCGAGGAGCTGCGCAAGGACCGCACCGCGCGCGTGATCGCGCAGGTTCCGGTCGCCGTGGCCACCTATCTCATCAACGAGAAGCGCGAGTGGCTGCGCACGCTCGAGGACAAGAGCGAAGCGGAACTCATCGTCGTGCCGAACGAGAACATCCAGACGCCCGAGTACTCGATCAGGCGCGTGCGCCACGACGAGATGGACCTGCCCGAGCACCGGCAGGCGACCTACCTCATGCCGAGCGCGCCGGAGATCACCGAGCCCGGCATCGCCCAGGACAAGAAGCCGCACTCCGAGACCGCGGCTGTGGCCACGCTGCTGCCTGCCACCGCCGCGCCGAGCGGCGCGCCGGCTGCGGCGCCGCCTGCCGCGGCGGCGCGCGCCCCGGCAGACGCGCGAGTGCACGTTGGATTCTGGTCGCGCTTCAAGCGACTGTTGGCGGGCGAGCCGGTGGCGGCCGAGCCCGCACCTGCAGTGAGCCCGGCATCTCCGGCACGTCCGCCGCGCCGCGATGGCGGGCCGCGCCGCGACGGCCGCGGTGAGCACGCGCGCCATTCGCGTTACTCCGAGGGCGCCCGGCGCGAGCACGGGGAAGGCCGCCGCGACGGCCGCGATCGGGATCGTAACCGGGACCCCCGGGACCGCGATCGCAATCGCGATCAGGGCCAGGGGCGCAGACCCGAGCGCTTTGCCGAGCGCGGCGGGGAGCGCGGCGCCGAGCGCAGCGTCCCCAACCGTGGCGAACCCAGTCAGCCGCCGCCGGACGCTTCAGCCCGCCCGGACTCCGGCGCTGCGGCGCCGGCCCCGGCGGCAGCGGGCGAGTCGCGCGCGGATCGCCCGGAGCGCACCGACCGTCCGGAGCGCGGCGGGCGCGGTCGCCGTGGCCGCCGTCGGGGCCGGCGCGGCGGGGGCGGTGGTGCGCGCGAGGGCGGCATCGGACAGGCAGCCGGAGGCCCCGGCGCGTCCGAGCGCGAGCCGGAACGCGAAGCGATGACGCCGGCGGCCGCACCGGAATCGAATACGTCCGGCAACGGTTCGCAGGACGCGCCCGCCCCCCGCGCGCCCCCCGTGCGGGAATTTCACGCCGAGCCGGGTGAGTCGCCAGGGCGGCTCGAGCCGGCCACGATTGCGCATTTCGAACCGACGCCGAAGCCGCCGGACGCCAACAAACCCTACGTGGTATGGACGTCCGCGCCGCCGCCGGAGAAGCCCGACGGCGAACGGGGTCCGGAGGAGTAAGCCCCCCGGCTCCTCACGCCGCGCGGCTACGCTGGCGCAGGTGCGCGAGCAGGCCGCGCGTGGCCGCTTCTACGAGGTCGAGCACCTCCTCGAAGCCGTTGGGTCCGCCGTAGTAAGGGTCCGGAACGTCCTCCGGACCCGCTTCCGGAGCAAACTCGAGGAACAGCCGCAGCCGCTCGTGCGCGTCCGGCGGCGCGTGCCGGCGCAACACGCGCAGGTTCTCACGATCCATCGCCAGAATCAGATCGAAGCGCTCGAAGTCGCCGGGTTCCACAATGCGCGCGCGCAGCGTCGTGAGGTCGTATCCACGGCGGGCGGCAGCCTGCCGGGTGCGCGGATCGGGTGGTTCGCCCACGTGATACCCGGCCGTGCCCGCCGAATCCACTTCGATGGCAAGTTCGGGCGCCTCGCGCGCAGCGAGCGTGCGCAACACGCCCTCCGCGGTCGGCGAGCGGCAGATGTTGCCGAGACAGACGAACAGGATTTTCACACCGATGCTTGCGAGTGTAACTCGATGATTGCGCGTCTTATTCCGTCTAGACGTGTCTGGGCTTGTCCACCAGTATCACGTGCTAAGGTGTATCCCGGATACACTCCCAGAGCGGCAGATGTTGTCGGATCGGCGAATACGCGCACTCAAGCCTGCACCCCGCGATAAGTGGTACTGCGACGGCAACGGATTGTACCTGCGCGTCCGCGCCACGGGCGGGCGCTCCTGGGTACTGCGTCGCAAGCGCGGCGGTCACGTCGAAGTGATCACCGTGGGCGCGTGGCCCGCGCTCGGCCTCGCCCAGGCGCGGCTGAAGGCCGGCGCGCTCGCCGGCAAGGATGTCTCCACGCTCACGCTGGGCGCGCTGCTCGATGCCTGGCACACGGACATCGTACGAAAGACCTATCGGAGGCCCCGCGAGGTCCGAGGCTACATCGAGCGGCTCGACCCGGCACTGAAGGCCACGAAGCTGCGCAACCTCGAGCGCGTCGAGGTGCGGCACGCGCTGCGCCGCTACGCCGAGGAGCGTGCGCCTGTCGCAGCAAATCGTGCCCTGTCCATCCTGAAGACCGCGCTGCGCTTCGCCGTCGATGCCGGCTATCTCGAGATCTCCCCTGTCGATCGGTTGTCCAACGAGCTCGTGGGCGGCGCGGAAACCTCGCGCGATCGGGTGCTGACCGACGAAGAGCTGCGCAGGCTCTGGCAGGCCAGCTCTACGCACACGCCCCTCCTTCGCTTCCTGCTTCTGACCGGGCAACGGATCGGTGAGGCGCAGCGTGCGACCTGGTCGCACGTGCTCGGCGATCGCTGGCACATCCCGAAGGAACACTCGAAAAATCATCGCGCCCACTGGGTCGCGCTCTCGCACCAGGCGCTCGCGCTGCTGCGCGGCCAGGATCAATCCCGCGAGCGGATCTTCGGTACGGCCACCGACACCGGTGTACAGGCGTGGCTGCGCCGCTGGTGCGAGCGTGAGCGGATCTCACCGGCCTTCCGGCCGCATGACCTGCGCCGCACGTGCGCAACCCGGCTCAACACGCTCGGGGTGCTGCCGCATATCGCCGAGAAGATCCTGAACCACACGATGCAGGGCGTAATGGCGGTCTACAACCGGGCCGACTACGAAGCCGAACGCACGGAAGCAATGCAGCGGTGGGCCGATGAACTCGATCGCATTCTCTGCAAATCACTACCGCTCAACGAAGCACCAGGGGCTGCGCAAGAGCGGCCAAGCGCCCCAGGGAGCAGGGCCAGCCGGCCTGCACGTCGGCTGAACCCATGAGCGCGCGAAAGGCTAGCCGCAGTTCCGCGGTGGTGGGCGTCGAGGATATCTCCCGCGAGATCCTCGTCCTGCGCGGCCAGAAGGTACTTCTCGATGCCGGGCTGGCGGCGCTCTATGGAGTCGATACCAGAGTGCTGCTTCAGGCGATCAAGCGTAATCGGGAGCGCTTTCCGGCAGACTTCATGATGGAGCTGACCGCCGCGGAGTGGGCCGCTTTAAGATCACAGATTGTGACCTTAAAGCGCTTCGCGGGCAGCACCGCAAGTACCTGCCCTACGCGTTCACCGAGCAGGGCGTGGCCATGCTCTCTTCGGTGCCCAAGAGCGATCGCGCCATCGCCGTCAACATCCAGATCATGCGGGCCTTTGTCCGTATGCGTGAGCTGCTGATCTCGAACCGAGAGCTCGCTCAAAAACTCGATCGGCTCGAGGCGCGTCTCGAGAAGAAGCTGGCCTCCCACGATGAGGCGATCGCCGCAATCCTTTCCGCGATCCGCGAGCTCATGAGCCCGACGCCGCCCGAACGCCGCAGCATCGGCTTCACCGCCGATCTCGATGAGAAGTGAGCTCGAGAATTTGAGATCGCAATTTGCGACATCAAATTCGGGCGAGCCCCGCTGTCGCCCCTTCCAGAAACTCTCCCCGCTCACGTCCCCGTTGTACAACGAGAGCAGCCGCGAGGCTATCCTGCGTTCACCTGGCAACCGATCCCAAAAACTGACACTTTTGTGCACGATGTCGGTGTTGCGAGTTTCCCGGATTCTGTTCCGAGTTCTTAGACTGGTGCCGACTTGACTAGACCGGTGGCGGCCAAACCCAGACGTCTGGGCACACGAAGTCACAGCCCGGAAGCGGATGGATCGCGGTCCAGAAAGCCGCGCAAGTTGCGAACCCTTGGCGCATGCGTGAACATCGTCAAGGAGTCGACTGCGGAACCGCAATTGCGGGCGAATTGCTCGAAGGAATCGTGCGGGTAGTAGCAGGGCTCGGCCATAACAAGCACAGGGGGCTAACACAATGAGGCGACGAGACTTCTGTGGAATGAGCGTGATGGCTGGCGCGGCTTCCTTGCTGCCGGTTGGCCGGCTCGCCGCGGCTGGCGCTGAGTCCGCGCAGGCTGCGGACCTGCGCGCCGTCAAGCTATCCGGTGCGGAAACAACGATTGAGCGCGCGGCGGTTCGGGACCTGCGCGCGAGCCTGAGCGGAACGCTGCTCGCCCCCGGGGAAGAGGGGTATGAGGCGGCGCGGCGGGTCTGGAACGGCATGATCGACCGACGCCCGGCATTAATCGCCCGCTGCGCTGACACTGCAGACGTCGTGCGCGCGCTCACCTTTGCGCGTGAACGCCAGCTGTTGCTCGCGGTGCGTGGCGGCGGACACAGCTTTCCGGGGTACTCGACCTGCGATGGCGGAGTCGTCATCGATCTGTCGTCCATGCGTTCCGTGGTCGTGAATGCGGATACCCGCACCGCGCGCGTGGCCGGTGGCGCCTGGGGGATGGACCTCGACGTGGCAGCCCAGAAGCACGCGCTGGCGACCACGCTCGGGCAGATCTCCAATACCGGCGTTGCCGGACTGACGCTGGGCGGCGGGTTTGGTTGGCTGTCACGGCGGTATGGCCTCGCCTGTGACAACCTGGTCAGCGTGGAGCTCGTGACCGCCGACGGCAAGGTGCGGCGTGTGAGTGAGCGCGAGGAGCCAGATCTGTTCTGGGCAATACGCGGTGGCGGCGGCAATTTCGGTGTCGCGACCTCATTTGAATATCGCTTGCATCCGCTCAACCCCACCCTGCTTGCGGGACACGTCGACTTTCCGACCGCGCAGGTCAAGGACGCGATCGAGTTCTACGCAGAGCTCATCACGCACGCGCCGCGGGAGCTCAGCGTCGATCTGAGTCTCGCACCGGGCGATGATGGCAAGCCCGGCGCGCAGATCTACGTCGTCTACACCGCAGATGCCAAGGCCGGCGCTAAGGTTCTTGAGCGTCTGCAACGCTTCGGCAAGCCGGTGAAGAACACCATCGGGCCGCAGAGCTACCTCGCCGTGCAAACGCAGTTCGACACGCCCCCATTGGATCCGACGCACTGGTACCTCAAGGGTGGTTTCGTGCACGAGTACTCTTCGGGCCTCATTGCGCTGCTGGCCGACGAGCCGCGGCCCGACGGAAGTGCCATGTTCTTCGAGAGTGCCAACGGCGCGGTGAGCGACGTAGCGCCGACCGCCACGGCCTTCCCGCATCGGAACGCCGTCGCCAACATGATGCTGTTCGGACTGTGGAAGGAGCCGTTGCAGGATGAAGCGGGCCGCAAGGCGATTCGCGCCGCCTGGAGCAAGCTGGCGCCATTCACGGAGGGTTACTACACGAATCTGGTCGACACCGACCCCAAAGGGACGGACAACAACTACGGCGCGAATTTCACCCGCCTGGCAACAGTGAAGAAGCAGTTTGATCCGCTGAATCTCTTCCGGCTCAACGCGAACATCAAGCCGGCCTGAGGGCTTCGAAGGCAGCGCACTCGGGAGAGCGGGCACGCGTTCACCGAGCAGGGCAAATGGTGACTTAGACGTTTGTGTGGAACTAACGGCCTGACTCGACGCGCCTCCAATCACGCGTTTGGCCCCGCACTATGCGGACCAGGGCAGCAACACGATCTTGCCGCCAACTCCACCCCTGTCGATGCGGGCATGGACCTCTCTAGCTGCTGCGAGCGGCAGTCGCTCGATCACGACCGGCTGAATGGCGCCAGCGCGCAACAGTTGGAACAGCGTGGCCATGTCGGCCTTAAATTCCTCCGGGTGTGCCGATCGACGGGCCGTTATGCTGTAGAAGACGGCGCTACGGCCGCCGAAGAGGAAGCTGATTGCGCTCCACAGCTTGAGCCTGGCCAAGCCGAGGCCTGCGGCAATCAGGCTTTCGCGGCCAACTGCCATCGTTTGCGACCCATAACCAACAAGCAGCCCGCCGGGCGCGAGGCACGCAAACGATCGGCCAAAGTGCTCACCGCCGATCGCATCAAAAGCGATATCAAAGCCAGCGCCGCCTGGGGTCAGTTGACGTACGGAAGTAACGAAGTCACCCGCGTGATAGTCAATTGCCGTTGCCCCGAGGCGCTCGATCACCCGCAGGTTCTTTGCCGAACACGTGCCAGTCGCCTTCAGCCCGAGGTGGCGCGCGAGATCGAGCAACGCCGTACCGACCGTGCCCGAAGCGCCTATGACTAGCATCGTGGCGCCCACCGTTAGAGTGCGGTAGCGAGTCAGCATCTGAAAGGCGGTGAGGTAAGCAAGAGGGATACAAACCGCCTCGGCCGGATCGCTGGTATCGGGGACAGTCACCAGAAAGCTCGATGGGCGGATCGCATACTGCGCATAGCCACCAACGACACACAAATCAGCGACCATCTCGCCCCTGAGCGGTGTAAGGACGTCGGCACCAACCTTCTCGACGACGCCAACAATCTCGTAGCCAGGCGTGAACGGCAGCGGCCCCTTGAAATCCGGATACCGGCCGCGCCGAATCATCGTATCCGTAAAACCGGTACCGGCGGCAAGCACCTTGATGCGTACCTCCCCGGGTCCGGGCTCAGGAATGGTCAACTCAACCACCACCTCCAGGACTTCGGGGCCACCAAATCGCGAGATGCGCAGGTGCTGCCAAGACATTCAACCAGCATAGGCGCATGGTCATTGCGCGTCGACGTATGCTAAACGTCCGCAAGTACGGCGGGCCGCGTCGTCAAGTACGAGATCGTGGCGCAAGGCCTCGGCGAAATTGCAACATCGCAGCGTGAAGAAAGGAGTCTGTCAAACAACCACATCTTCTAAGCAGCGTCGAGATACGAACGACCGCTCCCGACTGCGAGATCAGCAACCCGACTGTGGCAACGAGGGCGATGCCTGCCATCAACCATCCCGAAAGACTTCCGACCAGTTGCACGTACGCCGTATGTACACCATCCGAGTCCCACCGGTAATTGATGGTGCGGATATGCCGCAGCCATTCCATCGGTTGCGACCCATTCCGATCGTTTTTGGGTACACCCTTTAAGTCAGCCAACATGAAGCGTGTGTAGTCCTGCGCCGCGGCCAACACCACCATGGGAGAGAAACCTCGTGCACCCTCCAGGTACGCCCGGTAGGTATGCGACATGAAGGCTTCATCTTTTGCACCCGCGGGACTGCCTGGGGGCAGGAGATGAGGAGTGCGTAATCCCGACTACATCGTCCGCTACACGCGCGCGGAACTCGCAGCACTCTTTCCGCGTGCGCAGATTCGAGCAACAGGTTTTTACGGCTGGGCACGCCCTGGCGCGCCTCGGCGGCGGCCACATGTTTTCCGCCTACGGGACACGACCGCGCCGTGCTATCTCGCGCTGTACCCGCGGCCCTCGAGGCAGGCGCGCATCGCGCGCTGATAGTCCGCGCGCTTGCCGCCCGCCTGCTCCGGCGGCACGCCGCCGGCGGACTGGGTCGGGTCGAACCCGGTCTGCGACGACGCCCACTTGTGGCACTCGTACTTGTCGTTCGCCTGCTGATCCGCGGGCTGGCCGTTCTGCGGATAGATGAACAGATCGTCGCTCGGCGGAGCCTGGGTGCTCGCACCCTGATCATTCGGCGGCTCTACGACTTCGTAACCATTTTCTGCGTCGTGCCACGCATAGTAGGTGTCGTTGGCGTAGTAGTACGGGAATCCGCCGATCCACACCGTGGTGTAAAACGGCGGCAGCACCGGCACGAATACGCCAATGGGCGCCCCCACAACGACGAAGCGCGGTCCGTACGGTGCGTACCAGACGCCGCCCGAGTAAAAGTAGCGCCCGCCCCCGCGCTCGACGATGAAAGGTCTGCCGGGCACCGCGCGCACATAGCCGCCACGGCCGGGATAGTAGTGGTTGTGGCTGTAGCGCTCGTCGAAATGCTCGGCACGCGCGCCTGCATGGCGCTCATCCGCCTGCACCGCCGTCGCGCTCACTGCCAGCGCCACGAGCGCCGCGAGTGTCGCGCCGGCTGCCCCCGCGACAAGCCCGCTCTTCATAACCTCACCGTACACTGTAACCGCGCGCGTCCAGGCAGGCGCCGATGGCGCGCCGGTAATTGGCCGCCTTCTGCTCCTGCACGGCAGCCTGGCGCCGGTCGTTCACGACCACGGTGCGCGTCTCCTGGGCGTTGGCCGCGTCACTGACGCTGCCGATCGCACCGCCGACCACCGCGCCCGCCAGCGCACCGGTGGCGGCCTCCCAGGGCCTGGAGATCGCCGCGCCGATGATGGCGCCGGTCACCGCGCCCACCGCGGTGCCGGTTCCCGGAGGTGGCCCTGCCGATACGACACGCACGCGCTGGTGCGGCGGCACACCCGGAGCACTCGGATCAAAGCCGGTCTGCTGAGTGGCCCACTGGCTGCACTCGTAGTGGTCGCGATCCTGCTGCTGCGGCGGCTGGCCGTGCAGTGGATACGCATAGACATCGGTCGTCGGCGGCGGCGGCGCCTGCACCTGGGGGGGCGGCACCGGGCGTGGCGGCGGCTGCACGACACAACCTGCCAGAGCCAGGCCGGCCAGGGACGCAGCCGCCACCCGGGCCAGCGTCGTGCGAATGCTCGTCTGGGTCCTGTTCATCATCGGGCCTGTTCCCTTGAAGCGCACTGCTTCCGGAAAGAACGCTGATTGCGGGCTCGCGGTTGACAGTTCAAGACCGCCGCGAACACGCACGATTTGACGCCAGCGCAACCTGCAAGTTCCTGGACGGTCCCGCCACTGGCACCAACTGTGAACAATTGTTAAGGCGCCCTATGGCGCCTGCACACACCTTATCAAGTGTAGCGCTTCAGCGCACCGGCGCGGTCATCAGCGCCGTGACGCGCTCGAGATCTGCAAGCGTGTTCACGTCCGGACCGGGGGCTTCCAGGGCCTCGGCGATGTAGACAGCCAGGCCGTGTTCGAGCGCGCGCAACTGCTCGAGTTTCTCGCGCGCCTCGAGCGCACCGAGCGGAAGCTGCGCGAGGCGCAGGAGCGAGCCCACGCGATAGGCGTAGATGCCGACGTGGCGGCGCGCGCCGCCGCAGTCGCGCTGACTGGCAGGGCCCGCCGGGGCGCTGTCGCGATTCCAGGGGATCGGCGCGCGGCTGAAGTACAGTGCCCGCCCCGATGCATCGGTCACGACTTTCACCGCGTTAGGATCCAGCAGCTCCTCCACCGAGGTGATCGGGGTAGCGAGCGTGCCGACGTCCGCCTGCGGGTGCGCCTGCAGGAGGGCTGCCACCTGGCCGATGAGCGCCGGGGGAATGAGCGGTTCATCGCCCTGCACGTTCACCACGATGTCCTCCTGCGGCCAACGGCGCGCGCGCGCGACTTCGGCGATGCGATCGGTGCCGGAGGCGTGGGTGCGGGCGGTCAGCACCGCCTCGGCACCGAAAACGTGCGCGGCGCTGATAATCCGCTCATCGTCGGTGGCGATCAGCACTTCGCGCGCCCCCGCCGCGCGGGCACGTTCGTATACCCACTGCACCATGGGCTTGCCGCCGATCGGCCGCAGCACCTTGCCCGCAAGGCGCGCGGAGGCGTGACGCGCTGGTATGACCACCCGGAACACGCGTCGCCCTCGCTCAACGTTCGAGCAGAGGATCGTCGGCGGCGAGCTGGCGCGCCTCCTCCTCCAGCATCACCGGCACCGCGTCGCGGATCGGATAGGCGAGACGATCCATGCGGCATACCAGCACCTGCGCCTCGCGCTGGAACTTGAGCGGCCCCTTGCACACTGGACAGGCAAGTATCTCGAGCAAGCGTGCATCCATCAGATCTGTCCTCCGGCGACGCGGGTGGGGCGCACCTTCGCCAGCACCCGCGCCAGCAACTCGTGCGCCTCGGGCGCGCTGAACTGCGCGGCGACCGGGACATACCACAGCCGCGGGTTGGCGAACGCCACGCATTTTACGGCATCTTTCTCGGTCATGAGCACCGGCAGGCCATCGGCGAACGCCAGCTCCGCGGCCGCGAAGCGATGATGGTCGCCAAAGGCGTGTTCGATGACCTCGATGCCGTGCGCGCGCAGCTCGCCAAAGAAACGTGCCGGATTGCCGATCCCGGCCACTGCGTGTACGCGCTGTCCGCCGAACCGGTCCAGCGCGCGCGGGGTCTCGCGTCCGTCGAGCCTCACGGCCTCTTGCGCCACCAGCCGCATGGCCAGTGTCGCGGTCCTCGGCAACGTGGCGCTGAGGGAACCGTGCTCGGGCGCGCCGTTCATCACCACCGCGTCGGGTTGCGGCAAACGCGCGAGCGGCTCACGCAGCGGGCCCGCCGGCAGCACCCGGCCATTGCCAAAGCCGCGCGCGCCGTCGATCACCACGATCTCGCAATCACGACCCAGGCGCAGATGCTGCAATCCGTCGTCCGCGAGGATGACATCGGCGCCTCCTGCAACCAGAGCGCGCGCGCCGGCGACGCGATCCCTGGCGACTATGGTCGGACAGGCGGTGCGGCGCGCGAGGATCAACGGCTCATCGCCGACCTGCCGCCAGTCCGAGTCCGACTGCACGGCACGCGGCCCGACGCCGCGCCGCCCGTAACCGCGTGACACGATGCCCACCTGCAGTCCCTGGGCGATCAGCTGCCGCGCGAGCCAGATGGTGAGTGGCGTCTTGCCGGTGCCACCCACCGTGAGATTGCCCACCACCACCACCGGCTTGCCGGCACGCTCGGTGCGCACCCAACCCGAAACATAGGCGCGGCGGCGCGCGCGCATCAGCGCGCCATACAACCACGCCAGCGGCCCGAGCAGCGAGGGGCGCGCGCGCTCGCGATACCAGAGCTCGGTGAGCCGCTGCTCCATCGCCTCTGAGCCCTCAGGCCGAGAACTGCAGGCGGTGCAGCTGGGCGTACAGGCCGCCGTGCGCCAGCAGTTGCACGTGCGTGCCGCTCTCGGCGATCGCGCCCGCGTCGAGGACGATGATCCGGTCGGCCTGCTCCACGGTGGACAGGCGGTGAGCGATGATGAGGGTGGTGCGGTTGCGCACCAGCTGCGCCAGCGCCGCCTGGATGTGCCGCTCGGCCTCGGTGTCGAGCGCGGAGGTCGCCTCGTCCAGGATTAGAATCGGCGCGTCCTTCAGCAGCGCACGCGCGATGGCGATGCGCTGGCGCTGCCCGCCGGAGAGCAGTACGCCGCGATCACCCACCAGCGCATCGAGCCCCGCAGGCTGGCTGCGCGCGAACTCGAGCACGTGTGCGGCCTCCGCCGCGCGCTCGATGGCCGCATCCGGGAGCTCGCGGCCGAAGGCAATGTTGTTGCGGATGGTGTCATCGAACAGCACCACATCCTGGCTGACGACCGCGATCTGCTCGCGCAGGTTGCGCAGCTCGTAATCGCGCACATCGTGACCATCGATGCGCACGCTGCCTGCGCCGGCGTCGTAGAAGCGCGGCAGCAGATTGACCAGCGTCGACTTGCCGCTGCCGGAACGCCCGACGATCGCGAGACTCTCACCCGCCGCGACCTCAAGCGACACGTCGGCGAGCGCCGCCGCCCGCTCGCGCGCCGGCGCGCCCTGCGGATCGGCCGCCGTCACGCCGCCCGCGTAACTGAACCACACGTGATCGAACTGCACCGCACCGCGTGCGCGCGCGACCCGCCAGGCGCCCCCCTGCGGCTCCACCGGCTGATCCAGCAGCTCGAACAGGCTCTGCCCCGCGGCGATCCCCTGCTGCAGGGGGCCGGCCACGCCGACCAGCTCGCGCAGCGGCTGCGCGATGCTCACCAGCGCGGTCAGGAAGCCGAACAGGTCACCCATGCTCATGCGGCCGTGTATGGCATCGGCTATCGCGATCGAGAGCACGAACGCGAGACCCACCACGGTCACCAGCTGCACGATGGGATTGGAGACTCCCTTGGTCAGGATCAGCTTCATGTTCGAGCGCAGGTTGTGCTCGTTCACGGCGTCAAACTGGCGGCCGAGATGCTCCTGGGCGTTGTAGACCTTGATCAGGCGCGGGGCTTCGAAGCTCTCCTTGGCGACGCGCGTGACGTCGCCCATCGAGTCCTGGATGCGGCGGCTGTAGCGGCGGAAATGCCGGTTGATGACCGACACCAGCCAGCCCACCAGCGGCCCCATGGTGAGCGCAATGAGCGTGAGCCGCACGTTGAGCCACAGCAGGAAGCCGACCGAGGCGAGGATGGTGAGCGCCGTGCGCACGACGATGATCACCGAGTCGGTGGTCGCCTGGCCGATCTGTTCGGTGTTGTAGGTGAGGCGCGACAGCAGGGCGCCCGAGGAGCTGCGATCGAAGTAGCCGATCGGCAGTTGCAGGATGCGCCGGAACACCTCGCGCCGCAGCTGGCTGACGATCCGGCGGCCGACGTAACCCATGAAGTAGGTCTGGATGAAGTCGCCCAGGCCCCGCAGGATGAACAGTCCGACGAGCGCGAGCGGCACCCACACGATGGTGCGCGGGTCCTGGTGGGTGAAGGTGCCGTCGCCGAACTTCTTGGCGAGCAGCGCGAAGCTCGCCATGGTGGCGGAAAACAACACCCCGCCCAGGATCCCGAGAATGAAGCGCCCACGATAGGGGCGCAGGTAGCCGAGCAGGCGCCGGTAGGCCCGCAGCGCGCCGCCACCGGGCGGCGGCGCGCTCCTGGTTCCGATCGGCGGACGGCCGGCGTCGTTCAAGGCTTGCCCGCCGTGTCTTCCCTGACCGTCGCGACATTGACCTCGGAAAACCCGAGGCGCCCGAGCACATCCATGGCGGTGATGACGGACTGGTGAGTCGCGCGCGCGTCCGCGCGCAGCGTGACGCGCGCGTCGCGGTTGGTGCCCGCTTCCTTGAGCAGCGCGGCGCGCAGCGTCTCGGGACTGGCGTTGATGAGCTCGCGCCCGTTCACGAGATAGCCGCCCTGCTGGGTCACGCTCACGACCAGCGGCTCGCCGCTGACCTTCTCGGTCGGCACGGCGCTCGCATGCGGCAGGTGCACGTGCAGTCGCCCCTCGTCGGTGAACCTGCTCGACAGAATGAAGAACACCACCAGTAGCAGCACCACGTCGATCAGCGACACGACGTTGATCTCCGGCTCCTCGTGGCGGCGCGGCTTGAGGTTCACGGCAATTGAGGCCCGCTACGCCGCGGCCGCCGGCGAGGCGCGCTCGCGCAGCCGCGCCGCTTCCAGCGCGTCCGCCATGCGGATCGCATGCTTCTCCATCTGCACCACGATGCCATCGACCCTGCCACGCAGGTAGCGGTAGAAGATCAGGGCGGGAATGGCGACGCACAGGCCGGCGACGGTACAGATGAGCGCCTCGGCGATGCCGCCCGAAAGCGCGCGCGGATCGCCCATGCCGCCGGCCTGAATGGCGTTGAAAGCGCGGATGATGCCGGTCACGGTGCCGAGCAGGCCGAGCAGTGGCGACACGCCGGCGATCGTGCCGAGCGTGTTGAGAAAGCGCTCGAGTTCGTGCACCACGTGCCGCCCGGTGTCCTCGAGACGCTCCATCAGGATCTCGCGCGGCCGGTGACGGTTGGCGAGTCCGGTGGCCAGGAGTTTGCCGAGCGGTGAGTTCTGCTCGAGCGCCGCGATCACCTTGTCATTGATCTGGTTCGCTTCGATCAGCTGCCACACGCGCTGCGGCAGCTCCTGCGGCAGCACGCGCTTGTCCTGCAGGGTCCACAGGCGCTCCAGAATGATGGCCGCCGCGGTGATCGAGCACAGAATGATCGGCCACATCAGCGGGCCGCCGGCCCGCACTATTTCCCACATCCTACGCGACCCCAGGGAGCGGTGACTGCAAAGGCGGCATCATACCGGGGCGGGGCCGCTCAAGGCAGCGCCGCCGCTGCGGCGCGCCGCACATCCCCGCTGGCGGCCTTCTGGTACAGTCTTCGGCTCGATGCCACGCCGGCTGCTGAAAAGACTCTTCCCCGACCCGGACACGCTGCGCAAGCGCTGGTTCCTGCGGCCGTTCGGCGCGCGGATCATTGACCCGCACCTGTGGACGCTGCATCGGCGCGGCGTGACGCACGCCTTCGGGGCCGGACTTGCGATCTGCTTCGTGCCCTTGCCGGTGCACCTGCTCCTGGCAACCAGCGTTGCGGTCATCTGGCGCCTCAACATTCCGGTGATCTGCGGCACCACCTTCCTGCTCAATCCCTTCACCGCGGTGCCCGCGTACTACCTCGCCTACCGGGTGGGAGCGGCGCTGCTGCACGTGCCGCGCCAGCACTTCAAGTTCGTCCCCAGCTGGCACTGGTTCGGCCACAGCCTGGCGCCGGTGTGGCAGCCGTTCATCGCCGGATGCATCATCTGCGCGCTGCTCGCCGGCCTCATCGGCTGGCTGTCGCTCGAGCTCCTGTGGCGCTGGCAGGTGACCAGCCGCTACCGCACCCGACACGGCACCCAGGCGGCCTGAAGCTTGGGGGCCGGCGCGCCGCGCGCGCACCGTCAGGCACGCGCGCTGAGCGTGCCGCGCTCCAGTTCGTACACGCGCTCCATGCGCGTGGCGAGCTTCAGGTCATGAGTCACCACCACCAGGCTGGTGCCGCGCTCGCGATTGAGCTCCAGCATCAGCGCCAGCACGCTTTCCGCGTTGCCGCCGTCCAGATTGCCGGTCGGCTCATCGGCCAGCACGATACGCGGCTGCGTCACCAGAGCGCGCGCCACCGCCGCGCGCTGCCGCTCGCCGCCGGAGAGCTGGTGCGGCCGGTGCTGCAGCCGCTCGCCCAGACCCACGCGTTCCAGCAGCCGCTGCGCCTCGGCACGCGCGGCGGCGACTTTCATGCGCCGCACCAGCAGCGGCATCGCCACGTTCTCCAGGGCCGAGAATTCCGGCAGCAGGTGATGGAACTGATACACGAAACCGAGCGCCTGGTTGCGCAGTGTGCCGCGCTCGCTCTCCGCCAGCGAATGAATGTCGCGGCCGGCGACCAACACCTCGCCGGCGGTGGGACGGTCGAGACCACCGAGGATCTGCAGTAGCGTGGTCTTGCCGGAACCGGAGGCGCCGACGATTGCGACCCGCTCACCGGCGGACACCGCGAGCGCCACACCCTGCAGCACCGGCAGCAGCACCGGCCCCTGACGGAAGCTCTTGTGAACGCCGCGGGCTTCCAGAACGTTGTCACTCATGGCGCAAGGCCTGTGCAGGCGCGGTGCGCGCCGCCCGCCACGCCGGGTAGACGGTCGCCAGTGCGCACAGCACGAACGCCACCCCGCAGACCCTGAGCACGTCGATGCCTTCGACGTACGCGGGCAGATCGCTCATGTAGTACACCCGCGCGTCGAGGAACTGCGTACCGAGCAGATGCTCGAGCGCGCCCACCAGCGACTGCAGGTTGTCGGCGAGCAGCGTGCCGAGCGCCGCTCCGAGCAGGGTGCCGGCGAGTCCGATCAGCACTCCCTGCACCGCGAACGTCAGCAGCACATTGGGTGGACCGGCGCCCAGGGTGCGCAGGATGGCGATGTCGGTTTGTTTCTCTTTCACGATCATGACCAGCGTGGCGACGATGTTGAAGGCGGCCACCGCGACGATCATCAGCAGGATGACGAACATCATCGACTTGGTGATCTCGATGGAGCGGAAGAAGTTGGCGTGATCCTGGGTCCAGTCGGTGACGTAGAAACCCGGACCGCCGAGGGCCAGCGCCACGCGGCGCACCATCGCCGGGGCGCGCAGCGGATCATGGAACGCCAGCCGCAGGCCGGTAACCGCCTCGCCGAGCTGAAACAGGCGCGCGGCGTCCGCCAGGTGCACCAGCGCGAGTCCCCGGTCGAACTCGTACATGCCGGACTGAAACAGCCCCACCACCCGGAAGCGGCGCATGCGCGGCACCACCCCGGTGGGCGTTGCCGTGCCCGCGGGCGCCATCAGCACCACCGAATCGCCCACGCGCACGTTGAGCTCATGCGCGAGCGCGCTGCCGAGAATGGTGCCGTAGGCGCCGGCCTTGAGGTCATCGAGGCTGCCGGAAGTCACATGCTGGGCCACGCCGGTGGCGACGCGTTCCTCCTCGGGCAGCACGCCGCGCACGCTCGCCCCCGCCAGGCGCACTCCGTTGGCGAGCATCGCCTGGCTTTCGACGTAGGGGACCGCGGCCTGCACGCCGCTCTGCCGCCGCACCTGTTGCTGCAGGTCACGCCAGTCCGGCAGCGCGCCGTTGAGCCCCATGATGGTGGCGTGCGAGGTGACCGCGAGAATACGGCTGCGCAGCTCGCGCTCGAAGCCGTTCATGACGGACAGCACGACGATGAGGGTCGCGACCCCGAGTGTCAGCCCGCATACCGACATGAGCGCGACGAACGACACGAAGCCGCGGCGGTGTGTCGAGCGCAGGTAGCGCGTGCCGATCAGCCATTCGTAGCCGCCCATGGACTACTCGTAACGCAGCGCTTCGGCCGGCGCGGTGCGTGCCGCGCGGATCGCCGGATACACGGTGGCGAGCGCCGTCAGCAGCAGCGCCAGCAACGCGATGGCGACTATGTTCCTCCAGTGCACCTCGGCGGGGATCGCGGTGATGTAGTACACATCGGCGTCCAGGATCTGGAAGCGCAGGGTGCGCTCGAGAAACGGCACGATGGTATCAACGTGCAGCGCCAGCGTGACTCCCAGCACCACCCCGAGCGCCACGCCCAGCCAGCCGATCACCAGTCCCTGGGTGATGAATATGCCCATCACGCGCCGCGGCGCTGCGCCCAGGGTGCGCAGGATGGCGATGTCGGTGCGTTTGTCGGTGACGACCATCACCAGCATGGCGACGATGTTGAAGGCGGCGACCGCGACGATCAGCAGCAGGATGAGCGACATCATGGTCTTCTCGATGCGGATCGCACGGAAGTAGTTGGCGTTGTCCTGGGTCCAGTCGCTGACCTCGAAGTCCCCCGGCAACAGCGCCCGCAGCCGCGCCGCAACCGCGGGAGCGGTGAGCACATCGTGCACGCGCACCCGCAAGCCCTCGCCGGCGGCGCCCTGCGGGGCGAGCGCCCGTATGTCATCCAGGTGCGCAAACACCAGCGTGCCGTCGTGATCCTGCAGGCCGACTTCGAACGTGCCCGCCACCGTGAATTCGCGCAGCTTCGGCGCCGGCGCGCCCCCGGCGCTCACCGTCGGCACCAGCACGGTCAGCGAATCCCCGGGCGCCAGCCCCAGCCGCTCGGCGATCACCTCGCCCACGATGATGCGCCCGGAACCGGGGGTCAGATCCGCGAGGTGTCCCTGGGTGATCGCGTGCGCAAGCTCGTTCACGCTCACCGCAGAGCGTGGGTCGATACCGCGCAGCAGCACCGGCAGCATCTCGGGGCGGCGCACGGCGAGTGCCTGCAGCTCCGCGTACCGAGCCACGCTGACAACCCCCGCGGCGCCCTGCACGATGCGTGCGGCGTTCTGCCAGTCCGTGACCCCGGGCCCGGCCTGGGAGCCTGCCGGCGCAGTAGCGGCCGCAGTCACGCGCACCTGGGCACTCAGAGACAGGAGCCGGTCGCGCAACTCGCCCTCGAAACCGTTCATCACCGACAGAATCACAATGAGAGCCGCGACGCCCACACACACCCCGACGAGCGACGCCCAGGTGATGAAGGAGACAAAAAACGTGTAAGAGCGAGCGCGCACGTAGCGCAGGCCCACGTAGACCGACAACGGGTGAAACATCGTCGCGATTTAACCACAGTTGCCGGCTTTTCAGACGTGCGTCACAAAACAGCGCGTGCCGCCCGCCCTGCCCGCTTTGACAGATTCCTCCCGGTGCTATAGTCGTGCGGCAGTTGGGAGGACAGTGGCATGCAGACCCGAATTCTCGCAGCGCTCCTGTGTGGTTGCGCTGTCGCCGGCGGCGCAGTCGCCGAAACCCTCGTGGTGAACGACCAGGTGCAGTTGCGTGAGTCGCAGCTCGCTCGCCCCAAGCGCGGTAGCACTATGGGTGAGGTCGAGAAGCAGTTCGGCGCGCCGGTCGCCCGCCATCCCACGGTGGGCGGCGCTCCGCACCAGCCGCCGATCACGCGCTGGGATTACAGCGCCTTTTCGGTGTTCTTCGAGCACGACCGCGTGATTCATGCGGTGGTGACCAGGGGCTGAGGCGTCGATCGCGACGCGGCGGCCGCTCAACCAACACGTCGCCGACAGACACCTTGGACACCAACGGTGGCTTGCCTGTCGCCAGACGCCGACATTAATGCAGATATGATATTCTTTGTCTTAACAGAATAATTTCCTTGGGGAGCGTGTGTTGGCGGATGAGCCTTTCAGGGCCCATGGCGAGGCCCTCGTGCGCTCCGGGGTGGTGCGCAGGAAAACGCCGGCGGTTCAGCTGGAAGCTGAATTCCGGCGACGCGAGGAAGTGCTGCGCCAGACGTTCCGCCGCTACGTGTCGCCCCGGGTCGCCGACAAGATCCTCGAGGACCCGCAATTGCTCGACACGATGCTGTCCACGGCCGACGTGCGCACCCACGCGGTGGTGTTGTTCGCCGACCTGCGTGGCTTCACCAGCATTTCCGAGCAGCTCGAGCCGCACTGTGTCGTGCCGCTGCTCAATGAGTTCTTCTCGCTGCTGACCGAGATCACCTTCCGCCACGAGGGCACCGTGTTTCACATGGCAGGTGACTGCCTGATGCTCGGCTTCGGCGTGCCGCTGCAACAAATCGACAGCGCGGAGCGCGCCGTGTGCGCCGCCCGGGAGATGCTCGCCAGCTTCTGCGCCCTCGCGCGCTCCTGGAAGGAGCGCTACCGGATCGAAGCCGGGCTCGGCATCGGCATCAGCGAGGGCGACGTGGTGGCCGGCAATATCGGCTCCTCCTCCTACATGAACTACACCATCATCGGCGACACGGTGAACATCGCCTCGCGTCTGTGCCAGCGGGCACGCGCCGGCGAGATGCTGTTCTCCAGCGCGCTCAAGCACTCGCTCGATGCGCACGGGATGGACGTCGGAGCGACCCCGTTGCCGCCCCTGCAGCTGCGCGGGCGCTCGCACCCCATCGACATCTTCTGCGTGCCGCTTGAATCGCGCATGCAGATGAGTGCGGGGTCGGTCAGCCCCTGAGCACCGCAGCGGCACGCACCCGCGCGCCCGTCTCCCCGACAGTCCCCTCCCGGCCTTGAGGCTTAGGTAAGCTGCCGGGCTTTCGCGTCACCGCGCACCGAAGATGCCCTCATTGCTCAATCCGCCGCTGCCGGCCGGGGCCCACCGGCGTCTGCGCTGGCATCAGCTGTACGGCAGCGCCGCAGCGCTGGCGCTGGCCGAAGCCACGCGCGCCGACCGGCGGCTGTACGTGGTCATCGTGGACGCGGCGCGCGAGCTCGAGCGGCTCACGGCGGAGCTGCGCTTCTTCGGCGCCGAGGCGCTGCCGCTGCTGCGGCTGCCGGACTGGGAAGTGCTGCCGTACGACCTGTTCTCTCCCCATCCGGACATCACCTCCGAGCGGCTGAAGACTCTCTTCGAGCTGCCGCAGCTGCAGCACGGCTGCCTGATCGTGTCGGCCGACACGCTCATGCAGCGCCTGGCGCCGCGCAGCTACGTGCAGGGCCGTGCGTTCGAGCTCAGCAAGGGGCAGGCGCTCGCCATCGAGCCGTTCCGGCAACGACTCACCGAAGCCGGCTATGCGAGCGTCAGTCAGGTGGTGAGTCCCGGAGAGTTCGCGGTGCGCGGCTCGCTGCTCGACGTGTTTCCCATGGGCAGCGCGGCGCCGCTGCGCATCGACCTGTTCGACGAGGAGATCGAGGCGATCCGCCGCTTTGATCCGGAGACGCAGCGCTCGCTCGATGCGCTGCCGAGCGTGCGCTTACTGCCGGCGCGCGAGGTGCCGCTGGATGCGGAAGCGGTGAAGGATTTCCGCCGCCGCTACCGCACGCGCTTCGAGGGGGATCCGACCCGCACCAGCATTTATCGCGGCGTGAGCGAGGGACTCGCGCCCGCAGGGGTGGAATTCTATCAGCCGCTGTTCTTCGCTTCGACGGCGACACTGTTCGACTACCTGCCCGCGGATGCGGTGATCGTCCACGACGCCGCGCTCCCGCAGACTCTCATCAAGGCGTGGGCTGACATCGAGGCGCGCTACGAGGATCGCCGCCACGACATCGAGCGTCCGGTGCTCAGGCCCGCGGAGCTGTTTCTCGAGCCCGCCGAGCTCGACGCGGCGCTCGCCGGGTTCGCATCGATCACCCTCGATGCCTTCAAGGCGGAGACCGAGCTGCACGGTGCCCCCGCCGCGGTGCGCAATTTTCCCACCAGCGCGCCGCGCGAGCTGCGCATCGACGTGCGCGCCGAGGAGCCGTTGGGCCCGCTGGATGCGTTCCTGAGTGACTTCGAGGGCCGCGTGCTGCTGGCGGCTGACTCGGCCGGGCGCCGTGAGGTACTGCAGGAGATGCTGCGCGAGCATGGCCACGCGGTGACCATCGTGCCCGGCTGGGAGGCGTTTGCCGCGGGCACGGCGCGGCTCGCACTGACGGTGGCGCCCGACCTCGAGGGCCTCACGCTCACCGCGCCGCCGATCGCGGTGATCGCGGAAGCGCAGCTGTTTGGGGCACGCGCCCGCCAGGAGCGGCGGCGCAAGCGTGCCGCGGATCCGGAAGCGATCCTGCGCGACCTCAAGGACCTCAATCCGGGCGCGCCGGTGGTGCACGAGGAGTACGGGGTCGGCCGCTACGCGGGCCTCAGACCGATGGACATCGGCGGGCAGCCCGGGGAGTTCCTGGTGCTCGAGTATCAGGACGGCGACCGCATCTATGTGCCGGTTCACGCGCTGCACCTGGTGAGCCGCTACACGGGCGCCGCGCCCGAGACCGCCCCGCTGCACAAACTCGGCACCGATCAATGGGCCAGGGCCCGCAGGCGCGCCGCCGAGCAGATCCGCGACGTCGCAGCCGAACTCCTCGATCTGTACGCGCGCCGCAAGGCCCAGCAGGGACTCGCATTGGCGGTAAGCGAGTCCGACTACCAGTCGTTCGCCAACGCCTTCCCGTTCGAGGAGACCGAGGATCAGGCGCAGGCGATCGAACAGGTGCTCGCCGACTTGAGGAGCGAGCGCCCCATGGATCGCATCGTGTGCGGCGACGTCGGCTTCGGTAAAACCGAAGTCGCCATGCGCGCGGCCTTCGTTGCCGCACAGGCGGGCAAGCAAGTCGCGGTGCTCGCCCCGACCACCCTGCTGGTGCAGCAGCATCTGACGAACTTTCGCGACCGCTTCGCCGACTGGCCGGTGCGGGTCGAGGCGCTGTCGCGTTTCGGCACCTCGACGGAAACCCAGGTGGTGCTCGAGGGGCTCGAGCAGGGCAAGGTCGACATCGTCATCGCCACCCACCGGCTGCTGCATGCGCACGCGCGCTTCCGGGAGCTGGGCCTGCTCATCATCGATGAGGAACATCGCTTCGGGGTGCGCGACAAGCAGCGACTGCAGGCACTGCGCGCCAACGTGCACGTGCTCACCCTCACCGCGACCCCGATTCCGCGCACCCTCAACATGGCGCTCGGCGGCTTGCGCGACCTGTCGCTGATCACGACCGCCCCGGCGGGGCGGCTGACGATCAAGACCTTCCTCATCGAGTGGCACGCGCCGACGCTGCGTGAGGCGGCGCTGCGCGAGCTGCGCCGCGGCGGGCAGATTTATTTCATACACAACGAAGTACGCAGCATCGAAAAAATCGCCGCCGAACTCCAGGCGCTGGTGCCGGAAGCGAGCGTGCGCATCGGTCACGGGCAGATGCGCGAGCGCGATCTGGAGCAGCTGATGGTCGATTTCTATCACCGCCGCTTCAGCCTGCTGGTGTGCACCACCATCATCGAGAGTGGCATCGACGTGCCCACCGCCAACACCATCATGATCAATCGCGCCGACACACTCGGGCTGGCGCAGCTGCACCAGCTGCGCGGCCGCGTCGGGCGCTCGCACCACCGCGCCTACGCGTACCTGATCGCGCCGCCGCGCCAGGCGCTGGCACGCGACGCCGTCAAGCGTCTGGAGGCGATCGAGTCGATGGAGGAGCTGGGAGCGGGATTCGTCCTCGCGACCCATGACCTCGAGATCCGCGGCGCCGGTGAATTGCTCGGTGAGCAGCAAAGCGGCCAGGTGACCGAGATCGGGCTGTCCTTGTATCTGGACATGCTCGAGCACGCGGTGCAGGCCCTCAAGGCCGGCCGCGAGCCGGTGCTCGACCAGCCGCTGGCCGCCGCCACCGAGGTCGAGCTGCGCCTGCCGGCGTTCCTGCCGGAGGTCTACGTCGGCGACGTACACATGCGCCTGTCGCTTTACAAGCGCATCGCCGCCGCCGACAGCGCCGCAGCGCTCGATGAGCTGACCGCGGAGATCCACGATCGTTTTGGCCCGCTGCCGCCCGTGGCGCAGAGCCTGCTGCGCATCGCCAAACTCAAACTCACGGCGCGCGCCCTGGGAGTGCGCCGGCTCGATCTGGGAGCGCAGGGCGGCTCGGTGCTGTTCGAGGAGCGCTCACGCATCGATCCGGCCACCGTGGTGCGCATAATCCAGACAGGCGCACGCGCGTACCGCCTCGAAGGACCGCTGAAGCTTCGCGTGTCGCGGCAACTGCCGACCGAGAACGCCCGTTTCGAGTTTGCCGCGGATCTTCTGCGACGCCTCGGCGAAGCGCCCCGGCTCCATTAGAATGCCGCGCATGGACGCCCGCATCGCGCCGTTGCGCCTGACTCTCGGCCTCGCCGCGAGCGCGCTCCTCGCCGGCATACTTGCGGCGGCGGCGCAGGAGACGCCGGCGCCGGCGGGCGCCGGAGCGGCCGCGGGCGGCACGGTCTACAACGTCGAGATCATCGTGTTTCGCGCCGCCGCTGCGCTCGGTGGCCCCGAGACCTGGAGCGCGGAGGCCGGCGCCCGCAGCATCATCGCCGGCGATGACTCCACCAGCGGCTCGGCGCAGGTGGGGCATTTCGTCGCCCCGCTGCCGCCTGCCGTGTGGCAGCTGACGGAACTCGAGAACCGCCTGCGCGCGAGCGGCACTTACGTGCCGGTGGCACACGCCGCGTGGTCGCAGACGGCGAGTTCCTGGGGAACGCGCGCCGGCTTTGCCGTGCAACGCTTGGGGCTCAATGTCCAGGGTCTCAGCGGCACGGTGTTTCTCGAGCGCGGCCAGTTCCTGCACATAGGGATGTCGCTCACCTACGCCATGCCGTCCCCGCCGCCGGGCCTGGGTGCCGCGCCGGATACGCCGTTCACGCTCAACGAGAGCCGCCGCGTGCGCTTCTACGAGCGCAGCTACTTCGACCATCCGGCGTTCGGCGTGATTGCGCTGGTGACGCCTGCCCAGGGAGCGAGAGCGCCGGGGCGTTAGCGGCGGCGCCAGGGCCGGCGGCGCGCCTCAAACGAGTTGCTCGCCGGTGAATTCCCAGGTCGCCCCGCCCTCATCCCTGGCGCAGCGCACCCGCGCGCGCGAGGCGGCGATGAACCAGGTGTGCTGGGAGTGGGGCTTGCCGCGGCCGAATGCCACGGCGCTGAGCACCGCGGCGCAGGCGGCGTGTTCGGGATCGCGCACGGATTCGTAGCGGATGAGCTGGATCTGCGCCGCGCGCGCCATGGCACCAAACGCCTGCGTACCCTGGTAGCTCACACGGTGCGTCCACACGGGACGATCGCGCAGCAACGGTTCAACCGTCAGATCCAGGGCCGCTGCCGTGCGCACCGCGGCGCGAAACGCCGTGTGCGGCACGGGCTTCAGGTCGGGCGTCGCGGGAGAGTCGAGCAGAAAGCGCAGCCGCCAGTAGCTTTTCTCCGCCAACGCCGTGCGCAGCACCTCCGCGCCGTACCAGACTCCGGCATCGAACCCCGCGCGGAAGCGCGAGCCGGCGTGCGGCCGGTAGCGAAACGGTGTCGCCAGCAGATAGTGAAGCCTGCGCGCCTCCGGCGGCAGCGGCGGCTTGCTCTCCTCGAGAATGAGCTCCAGGCTCGCCTGCTCCTCGAGCGAGTCGACCAGCCGCATGGTCGAGGCCGTGTGCTGCGCCTCGACTACACGCCACAGCTCGTGGCTGTAGGGGCGCGCCTCAGATGCGAGCGCGGGCGGCGTCCAGGTAGTCAACCGCGCGCACCAGGCCGGCGGGTTCGCGGATGAGCTCCAGGGGTACGCCGCCCAGGGCATGGTTGTCGCTGCGCAACCAGGCACGCGCAGCCGCATCATCCGAGCCCACGATGGCATCGAGGGAGCGGAACAGCCGCACGAACAGCGCGGCAAGCTGCCAGGGCTTGGAGCCCGGCTCGAGTGCCTTCCGGCCATTGGCGATGCGCGATAACGTCGCCCCGCTCACGCCGATGACCTGCGCCAGGTCCGCCTGCGCCACGGCCAGGAAGCGCGCGGCACGCACGCTGGCCCGCGACAGGGTGACGCGCGGATCGGGCGCCGGGCGGGTTTTGACGGATTGGATACGGGTCATTTCTGTAGAAATACTACCAGTAATTTATTTCTACAGCAACCAGGAATGCCTGCAGCTCGCTGCGGCGCGAGGGATTCGTGGCGCAGCGCCCCGGGCCGAGGGTCAGTGAAAATCCCCCGCCTCCGCGGTCACGATCCCATCCTTGCCGTTCTTCTTGGCTCGCTTCAGGGCTGCCCGGCAGGCCTTCAGGAGCCCCTCGAGCGGCAGTGCGCGCGGCGGCACGAGGCTCGCGATCCCGGCGCTCATGGTGACGTAGCGCCCGGCGCCCGCGGTGGGGTGATGCATGAGCAGGTCGCGTACGCGCTGCGACACCACCGTGGCGTACTGTGTGGCCTTGTCCGCGGCCTCGCCCTGGGTCAACACCGCGAATGTTCCGCCCTCCCAGCGGCCGACGAGATCCCCGCGCCGGCGGTACGCGGTGCCGACCAGGCGCGCGACGCGCCGGATGCAGGCATCGCCCGCCGAGCGGTCGAACTTCTCGTTGTAGGCGCCGAGATCATCGATGTCGAACAGCGTCAGGCCGATCTCGTGCGAGTCGCGCTGCGCGAGCACCCAGTCACGCTGCAGCAGCTCCTCGAAGTAGGCGCGGGAGTGCAGGCCCGTGAGGCGGTCCTCCCGCAGCCAGGTCGGCAGCCCTCCCGGGGAGCGCTCCGCGGCCTTCAGGCGCTCGCTGGCATCGCGGTGGTAACCGATGAAATGAGTCAGCACTCCGGCCGGGCTGCGTACCGGCTGCACCACCATCTCGTTCCAGAACAACGAGCCATCGGGACGATAGTTGCGCACCAGCACGCGCGCCGGCTCGCCCTTGTCCAGCGCCTCGCGCAGGCGCGTGCGCGCCTCCTGGTCGCGGTCCGTGCCCTGCAGCATGCGCAGGTTGGTGCCCACCAGCGCCGTCGCCGGATAGCCGCACATCTCCGCGAACGCAGCGTTGACGAACAACACCGGGCAGTCGCGGGTGGCGGCATCGCAGATCACGATGCCCTCGGGCGAGCTCTCGACCACGCGGCGCCAGGCCTCCCCCGACCAGTTGTTGTTCATGTGTCGCGTCCGGCGTCCAGCGTCAGGGCCGGAGCGGCTGCGGTGCGCGCCAGCAACTCGCGCGCGCGTGTCCACTCAGGCGAGGCCTCGAGCGCGAAACGCACGCTGCCCGCGCGCCCGTGCATCCGCACCAGGCGCAGGCTCGATGCCGGCTGCGGCTCGACATCCAGGTGCTCGAGCAGCTCGATAACGCTGGCGCGATTGTTACAGACCGGTAGCATGTCGCAACCTGCCGACAGTGCCTGCCGTGCCCGGGTCACAACGTCCCCGTAGGCCGCGGCGGCCCCTCCCATGGACAGATCATCGGCAAACACTACCCCCTGAAACCTGAGCTCTCCGCGCAGCACGTCGCGAATCCAGCGGCCGGAGAGGCTTGCCGGGGCCGAATCCACTGCCGGAAACAGCACGTGGGCCACCATGACCGCCGGCAGAGCGTTGGCCATCAGCCGCCGGTAGGGGGCCAGGTCGGGGGCCAGGTCCGGGAGGGGGCGGCGGTCGACCGGCAGGGTGAGGTGGGAGTCGGCCACCACCGCCCCGTGTCCGGGAAAGTGCTTGGCCGTGGCCGCCATGCCCGCATCCCGCATCCCGTGCATCCAGGCGACGGCCAGCTGGCCCACGGCATCCGGCAGCGCATGGAACGCTCGGTCCCCGATGAAGCTCACGCCGTGATCGAGGTCCACGCACGGCGCAAAGGAGATGTCGACCCCGTGCGCGCGCAGCTCCGCCGCCATCAGCCAGCCCATGGCGCGCGCCAGCGCGAGTCCCGCGCGCGCGTCCAGGTCAAATTCGTGGCCGATACGCCGCGCGGCCGGCAGCGCTGAGAATCCCTCGCGGAAACGCTGCACCCGTCCGCCCTCGTGATCCACGGCCACGATGAGCGGCGGCGTGCGCTCGGCATGGATCGCGCTGACCAGTGCGGTCAGCTGCCCGGGATCGGTGTAGTTGCGCGTGAAGAGGATGACCCCGCCCACCAGCGGATGGCGCAGCAGCTCGCGCTCCTCCGCGGTGACGGCGCTGCCGGCGAGATCGATCATCAGGGGGCCGAGACTCATGCGGGGGACGCCGTGCGTTGAGCGCGCCGGCCGCCTGATGTCAACAGCGCCAGCGATTCAAAATGCGTGGTATGCGGAAACATGTCGACTATACCGGCCGCCCGGAGCGCGAAGCCGTGCTCGTGCACCAGTACCGAAAGATCGCGCGCGAGACTCCCCGGGTGACAGGAAATATACAACACCCGCTGCGGCGCCAGCGCCGCCACCGCCGCCAACACCGCGGGCGCCCCGGTGCGCGGCGGGTCGAGCAGCACGTGCGTATACGCCTGGCGCATCCAGGAGAGCGTCGCGTCGGGCGGTGTCGCGAGGTTGGCGAGGTGGAATTCTGCGTTGGCGATGCCGTTGCGACCGGCGTTGCCGCGGGCACGCTCGATGAGCGCGCTATCGCCCTCCACTCCCACCCCACGCCCGGCCGAGCGCGCGAGTGCCAGGGTGAAGTTTCCCACGCCGCAGTACAGATCGAGCAGCCTTGATGCGCCATCGAGCTCCAGGAGCTGCGCGGCCCGCTCCACCAGGCCCTCATTGACCGCGCCGTTCACCTGGATGAACTCGACCGGCCCGAATTCCAGCTCCACCCCGAAGCGCGCCAGCGTGTAACGCAACGGCTCGGCCGGCGGATCCAGCGGCACCACGGATTGCAGGCCCGCAGGCTGCAGGTACAGCCGCACCCCGTATGCGGCGCCGAACTGCCGCAGCCGCGCCGCATCCGCCTCCGAGGGCGCGCTCAGCACCCGCAGCACCAGCGCGGTCGCGTGGTCCGCAACCGCCACTTCGATCTGCGGCACCTGCTCGCGGACGCTGAGCTCGGTCAGCATGGCCGCGAGCGGCGCGATCAGCTCCCCTACGGGTGCCGCCAGCACCTCGCAGCGCGTCAGCTGTGCCACGTAGGGTGCGGCGCGCTCGCGAAATCCAACCACCACGCAGCCTTTCTTGCGCACGAACTTCACGCCCAGGCGCGCCCGGCGGCGGTAGGCCCAGACCGGCCCGGCGAGCGGCGCCAGCCACCTGGCGGGCTGGACGCGAGCCACCCGCGCGAGCGTCTCGGCGAGCTCGGTCTGTTTGGCCTCCAGCTGCGCCGCGGGCGCCAGGTGCTGCAGGGCGCAGCCGCCGCATACGCCGAAGTGCGCGCAGCGTGGCGCGACCCGCGCGCCGGACGGTTCCAGCACCTCGAGCAGCTCAGCGTCATCGTGCTGGCGGTGGCGCCGCGTGCGCCGCAAGCGGATGCGCTCGCCCGGCAGCGCGCCGGCGACGAACGCGGTCTTGCCGCCGCGCACCACTCCCTCGCCATCGCGGGTGAGTCCGGTGACGAGCGCGGTCTCGGCCGCGGCGGCGCTCACTTAAGCCGCCTCCCAGGCGCGCAGGAACTCGGCGAAGTGGGGTTCTGCCGCGCCGTGCAACAGCGTCTTCACGCGCTCGACCTCCTCAAGGTACTGCTCGCGCGAGAGCTGCCCGCGCAACTGCCCGAAGCGCAGGTAAATGAGCCAGGTGTTGAGCACATCGGTCTCGCAGTAGCGCCGGATGCCCGCGAGGTCGCCACCCTGCCAGGCGTCCCACACCTGGCTGCCCTCGAAGCCGAGCTTGCCCGGCAGCCCCAGCAGGCACGCCATGGTGGCCAGCGACACCCGGCCGCGGCTCTGGAAGCCCGACAGCACGTCCATGAGATCGGTGTGGCGCCAGTGGTAGCGGCTGAGGTAGTTGTTGTAGCGGAACTCGCGATCCTCCGCGCCGGTCTCCCAGAAGCGCGGCGCCTGCACGCCGGCGAGCAGTGCGCGGTAGGTCAGCACCGGCAGATCGAATGCCGAGCCGTTCCAGGACACCAGATCGGGCGAGAACTTCTCGATGCCGTCGAAGAAGCGCTGCACCAGCTCCCCTTCAGGAGTCCCGCAGTCCCCGAGACTCCACAGCCGCAGGCCCTCGGCCGTGCGCAGCGCGCACGAGATCGCTACCACGCGGTGCTGCTCCAGGGACAGGAAATCCCCGCCCGTGTCCTGGCGGCGCAGTGCAAACATGGCCTTCGCCACCTGACCGTCGCTGAGACCGTCCAGGCCGTAGAGCCGCCGTCCGAGGGCGACGTCCGGCACGGTTTCGATATCGAACACCAGGGTGTTCACGAGGCTCTCATGAGCACCGCGACCGCCACCACCAGGCCCGCCTCATCGGTCAGCGTCACGTGTGCTTCCCCGATCCGCAAGGCCTGGCGCACGCGCTCGCCGCGCGCCGAAAAGATCACTTCGGGCTTGCCCCATGCGTTCTGCACCACGCCCACATCGCGGATCCACATGCCGTGCGCAAAGCCGGTACCCATGGCTTTGACGATGGCCTCCTTGGCGGCGAAACGCATGGCAAGAAATCGCTCGCGGCGCTGGGTGCGCGCGAGCTGCGCGTGCTCCTCGGGCATGAGCAGATGCTCGATGAAGCGCGTGCCGAAGCGCTCGAGCGTGCGCACGATGCGCCCGCTCTCCAGCACGTCGACGCCGATACCGAAGATCATGGGCGCGCCGCCGCCATCAGGGCCTTCATTTCACGAACCGCGGCGGGCAGGCCCACGAACAGAGCGTGCGCGATCAGTGCGTGACCGATGTTGAGCTCGACGATCTCGGGCAACGCGGCGACGGGCTGCACGTTGCGGTAGTTCAGACCGTGGCCGGCATGGACCTCGAGCCCGAGGCTTGCGCCCAGGCGTGCGGCCGCGCGCAGGCGCTCGAGCTCGGTGGCCGCAGTCGCGCCGGCGGCCTCCGCGTACGTTCCGGTGTGCAGCTCGACCACCGCTGCGCCGGCATGCGCGGCCGCTTCGACCTGCCGTGGGTCGGGATCGATGAACAACGCCACGCGCACCCCTGCCTGGCGCAGGTAGGTGGTCGCATCGCGTATGCGCGCGGCCTGGGCCGCCACGTCCAGTCCCCCCTCGGTGGTGATCTCCTGGCGCCGTTCGGGCACCAGACAGCAGTCCGCCGGGCGTACCTCGGCGGTGATGGCGAGCATTTCGTCGGTCACCGCCAGCTCCAGATTCATGCGCCTCTGCAGCAGGCCGCGCAGCGAGCGTACGTCGTGATCCTGGATGTGGCGGCGGTCCTCGCGCAAGTGCAGCACGATGCTGTCGGCGCCCGCAGTCTCGGCGGCGAGCGCCGCCTGCACCGGGTCCGGATAGCGGCCGCGACGCGCCTGGCGCAGCGTCGCCACGTGATCGATGTTGACCCCGAGTGAAATGCCGCCACCCGTCATCGCGCCGCCTTTCGCGCCATCGACTTTGCCACGGCGCGGGTGGCGAGCGGGCGGCCCTCGAGGCAGGCGCCGAGCGCCGCCTGCAACACCCGCCGCGCATCCTCGAGCGCCCGCGCGCTGCTCAGGCACTCGCGCGCCAGGCTCAGCAGCGAGCGGCCGGCGAGCGCGCCGGCGCTTTCCGCCGCCGCGGGAACCAGCCCCTGCCTGGCGCGGAAATGATAGTACCCCTGCGGTTCGATGCGCTTGCCGGTGTGCGCCTCGGTGGCCAGATCCAGGCCGTAGCCGAGTACGTCGAGCAGCCGCTTCTCAAAGACGCGCAGCGCCGGCTCGAGCGGCGCCCCGGCGCGCAGCTCGGCAAGCGTGCCGTGATAGTGATCGAACAGCTCGGGCAGCGGATCGTGGCGCGTCGTGAGCCTGATGAGGAGCTCATTCAGGTAGAACGCGGCCAGCAGACACTCGGGCGGCAGCCGCGGGTCGTGCTGCGCACGCTCCGCACCGGTGAGCTGCGGCGCCTCGCCCCGCCCGCTCCATGACAACAGCAGCAGCTGGAAAGGCTGCAGCACCGGAGCGAGTTTCGCGCTCGGCCCGCGCACACCGCGCGCGAACAGCGTGAGGCGCCCGTGGTCGCGCGTGAGCACCTCGAGGATGCGGCTGGTGTCGCGCCAGGGCCAGTGGTGCAGCAGGTATCCCGGAGTGAGATCGATGCGGCGGGTGCTGCGGGTCATTCCAATCCCAGCTCCCGCAGAGCGCGGGCGTTGTCCGCCCAGTTCTCCCGCACCTTGACCCACAGGTTCAGGTGCAGGCGCTGTTTGAGGATCTCGTTCAGCGCCAGCCGTGCCGATCGACCCACGCGCTTCAGCCGTTCACCGCGGGCGCCGATGACGATCGGCTTCTGGCCCTCGCGATCCACCCATATCGCCGCGTCCACCTCAAGCCGCCCGTCTTCTTCCGTCAGGCGTTCCACCTCCACGGCGATGCCGTAGGGCACCTCCTGGTTCAGTTCCAGCGTCAGCTTCTCGCGGATCATTTCCGCAATGCGGAAAGGCAAGCCACGGTCTGTCAGTTCGCCATCCGGGAACAGTGCCGGCGAGAGCGGCAAGTGCGCCGCAATAGTGTCCCTGAGAGCCTCGATGTTGTCGGCCTTGAGCGCCGAGACCGGCACCATGGCGAGAAACCCATGCCGCGCGGCGAGCTCGCCCAGATAGGGCAGCAGCCGTTCGCGCGGGCGCACGCGATCGATCTTGTTGACGGCCACAATCGCCGGGTGCGCGGTGCGCGCAATGCGCTGCAGCACCAGCTCATCGTCCGGCATCCACTTCGGCGCTTCCACCACCAGCACCGCGACGTCCGCCGCCTCGAGTGCGGCGCTCGCGGTACGGTTCATCGCCTTGTTGAGCGCGCGGCTCGCCTGGGCATGCAGGCCGGGCGTGTCCAGGAACGCGATCTGCGCCTCGGGCAAGGTGAGCACGCCCAGAATGCGGTGGCGCGTGGTCTGCGGACGCGGCGTGACGATGCTCAGCTTGTGCCCGACGAGCGCATTGAGAAGCGTCGACTTGCCGACGTTCGGCCGTCCCACCAGCGCAGCGTATCCGCAGCGAAATTGCGGCGATGAGGCAGCGGCAGTCAAGCGGGCCTGTCCGGTTCGGGTTGTGTTTCGATCTCGTTGAGCATGCGCTCGGCCGCTTCCTGCTCCGCGCGGCGGCGGCTCGAGCCGTGCCCCTGCACGCAACGCCCGAGGTCGGGCACCTCGCAGCTCACCTGGAAGGTCTGTGCGTGGTCCTCGCCTCCTATGTTGAGGACGGCGTAGCGCGGCAGCGCAAGACTGCGCGACTGCAGGTACTCCTGCAAGCGTGTCTTGGCGTCCTTGAGCGCCGCCGGCTCGGGGAGCGCGGCGATGCGCGCCGCGAACAGCCGCGTGATCACCGGCTCCACGGCAGCGAGTCCGCCATCGAGAAAAACCGCGCCGCACACCGCTTCCAGTGCGTCGGCAAGGATCGACTGGCGGCGAAAGCCACCGCTCCTGAGCTCCCCGGACCCGAGTTGCAGGATCTCACCCAGGCCCAGCGTGAGTGCCACCTCGGCGAGCGGCTCGCGGCTCACCACCCTGGCACGCAGGCGGCTCAGGTCCCCTTCCGCCGCAAGCGGGAAGGCGGCATACAGATGGTGCGCGATGACGAGATTGAGGACGGCGTCGCCGAGAAACTCAAGCCGCTCGTTGTTGGCGCCTGAAGCGCTGCGGTGGGTCAGGGCCGCGCGAAACAGCGCCAGGTCGCGCGGCTCGTAGCCCAGCCGGTCCTGCATCCAGCGCCCCGGCCAGTCAACACTCCCGCCGATCGGCATGCCCTTGAAGATGGGTGCGCCGCTAGTCGCCGCTGCCGCCAGCGCTGCGCACGATCTTGTCGAAAGTCACGTGCAGCGACACGTTTCCGAACATCGGCGCTTCATCGTCGTACTTCGCCTCGATCACCCACGCCCCTCCCTCGCGCCTGACCTGGATGTCCTTGATGGTGGGAAAGTCGACCATGTCGACCTCAAAATGCCTGTCGATCGCGGTACGGATCGCCGTCGCATCGCCGGCGCCGCCCTTGGCGGTGCTCGCCGCGTTGTCTATCGCCCGTACAACCTTCATGTAATTCAGATACAGCGGCGCCAGGCGGATGCCGGCGTAAACCACGATCGCAAACGGCGTGAGCAGAAACAACCAGCCGATTGCGGTGACACCCTGCTGCCTGTTACGCATCGATGCTAACCCCCCAAACTGCTGCCTGCGGACCCCAAGCGTGCGCCGCGCTTCGGTCATGGAATGGCGGAGCCGATGCGGCTCCAGATGGGACCCCCGGAGCGGCGCAGATCCCAATTGAACCAGATCCGGGTCGCCCTGCCGACCAGGTTCTCCTCGGGCACATAGCCCCAGCGGCGCCCGTCGTCGCTGTTGTCCCGGTTGTCGCCCATCATCAGATATTGCCCCGGCGGCACGTCGCCGACAAACGGCTCCATGCGGCTGCTTCCGGGGGCGTCCTCATCCCCGCAGACGTAGCCGCGCACGCCGCGGCGGTTGCACGCCGGCAGCACCGGCTGACGATCCAGCGCCACCGGGCAGAATATGGCCTCGTGTTCATGGCTGCCGAGCCGCTCCCTGGCCAGCGCCAGGTTCACATAGCAGCCGTCGGTGTACCTGTCTTTCCCGATGGTGAACTCGACCGGCTTGCCGTTGATGGTGATGCGGTTGTCCTGCACTTCGACGTGATCGCCCGGCAGGCCCACCAGGCGCTTGATGAAGTTGGTCGAAGGGTCCACGGGCCAGCGGAACACCACCACGTCACCGCGCTGCGGCTCGCCGACGCCGAGGATCTTGCGATTGACCACCGGCAGGCGCAGCCCGTAGGCGTACTTGTTGACGATGATGAAGTCGCCGTCGAGGAGCGTCGGCATCATGGAATCGGAGGGAATCCGGAACGGCTCGAAGATGAAGGAGCGCAGCAGCAGCACCACCAGGGCGACCGGAAAGAAGCTGCGCGCGTAGTCGACCGTCCCGGGCTCGGGCACCGCGCCCGGGTCCTTGCCGGCCGCGCGCGCGGCGGCGGCGCGCCGCGGGGCGAGCAGCCACAGGTCCAGCGCCCACACCAGACCCGTGAGGAGCGTGATCGCCAGCAGCACTGCGCTGAAATCCAGCCGCTCCGCGAGCAGCAGGCGCAGCACCGCACAGGCAATCAGCACCGGCAACGCGCCGTACAGCACTCGCATCAGTGGCGCGTCGCGCCCGGCCTGCGCGCCGGCGGCTATCACCCGCCGTGGGCGCAGCAGCCAGTCATCGACGATACATACGAGTGTCACCGGCAGCGCCAGCCAGGACAGAAGAACGATCAACGGCATCAGCGTCTGTAACATGGCAACCCTTCGATCTAGTGTTTGCGGCCAACCTGCAGAACCGCCAGAAACGCTTCCTGCGGAATCTCCACATGTCCCAGCTGTTTCATGCGTTTCTTGCCTTCTTTCTGTTTCTCGAGCAGCTTGCGTTTGCGGGTCACGTCGCCGCCATAGCACTTCGCGAGCACGTTCTTGCGCAGCGCCTTGACCGTGGCGCGGGCGATGACGGCGCTGCCGATGGCCGCCTGCACCGCCACTTCGAACATCTGCCGCGGGATGAGTTCGTGCATCTTGTCCACCAGTTCGCGGCCGCGCTGGTAGGCGCTGTCGCGGTGCACAATGATCGACAGCGCATCCACCTTGTCGCCGTTGATGAGGATGTCGAGTTTCACCAGCGGCGCGGCTTCGAAGTGGCTGAACTCGTAGTCGAACGAGGCGTAGCCGCGGCTCGCCGACTTAAGGCGATCGAAGAAATCCAGCACCACTTCCCCGAGCGGCAGCTGATACTGCAGCGACACCTGGGTCCCCAGGTACTGCATCTTGTTCTGCGTGCCGCGCTTGTCGTTGCACAGTTTCAGCACCGCGCCCACGTGATCCGGCGGCACCAGGATGTTCGCCACGATGATCGGCTCGCGGATCTCGTCGACCTCGTTGACGGGGGGGAGCTTGGCCGGGTTGTCGACGTACACGACACCTGAGTCGCGGCGCGCCACCTCGTAGATCACCGTGGGTGCGCTGGACACGAGCGTAAGCTCGTACTCGCGCTCGAGACGCTCCTGCACGATGTCCATGTGCAGCAGTCCCAGAAATCCGCAGCGAAAGCCGAAGCCGAGGGCCCCTGACACCTCCGGCTCGTAGTGCAGGGCCGAGTCGTTGAGGCGCAGTTTGCCGAGCGCGTCGCGGAATTTCTCGTAATCCTCCGAGTTGATCGGGAACAGCCCGGCGAACACCCGCGGCTTGATCTGCTTGAATCCGGGGAGCGGTGCTGCCGCCGGCCGGTTCTCCAGCGTGATGGTGTCGCCGACGGGGGCGCCGTCGATCTCCTTGATGCCCGCGACCACGAAGCCCACGTCGCCGGCGGGGAGCTCGTGCTCCACCACCGGCTTGGGCGTAAAGCGCCCGAGCCGGTCGACGACATGACTGCGGCCGGTGGACACCACGCGGATCCTGTCGCCGGTCTTCAGGCGGCCGTTCATCACCCGCACCAGCGACACGACGCCCACGTAGTTGTCGAACCAGGAGTCGATGATCAGGGCCTGCAGCGGCGCATCTTCGGAGCCGCGGGGCGCGGGAATGCGCCGGATGAGAGTTTCCAGAAGATCCGGAACCCCCTCGCCGGTCTTGGCGCTCACCCGCGCGGCGTCGGTGGCCTGGATGCCGATGATCTCCTCGATTTCGCGGCTCACACGGTCGGCATCGGCCGAGGGCAGGTCGATCTTGTTGATGACCGGCAGCACCTCCAGGCCCTGTTCAGTGGCGGTGTAGCAGTTGGCGACACTCTGCGCCTCGACACCCTGGGAGGCATCCACCACCAGCAGTGCCCCGTCACAGGCGGCCAGCGAGCGCGACACCTCGTAGGAGAAATCCACGTGCCCTGGGGTGTCGATCATGTTCAGCTGGTAGCGCTCGCCGTCCCGGGCGGTGTAGTAGAGCGTAACGCTCTGCGCCTTGATCGTGATCCCGCGTTCGCGCTCGAGCTCCATGGAGTCGAGCACCTGGTCGTGCATTTCGCGGTCGGCCAGGCCGCCGCACAACTGGATGATCCGGTCGGCGAGGGTCGATTTGCCGTGGTCAACGTGCGCGATGATGGAAAAGTTACGTATGTGCCGCATGAACCGCTGAGGTGCTGTCGCGTGCTGCCGCGCCTTAAGCCTTGCGGCCGGCGGATTATAGGGAAGTTTGGCCTCCTGAGTAGCGCGCAGCTCTCAGGCGTGCGCGCCTCGGCGCGGGCGCAGCAGCCGCGCGAGCTCGTGCCGATCGAGGCGGTGGCGACAGACCACCGCGCCATCGAGTAACAGCACCGGGACATCGAGCCCGTGGCGGCGGCGGAGCAGCGGGTCGGAGTCGACGTCGAGCAGGTCGATCGGGGGAAGCGCGACAGTCCTGCCGAGGGCTTCGAGCTGCGCCAACATCTCGTCGCACAGTGCGCAGTCGCGGCGATGCACGAGCGTCAGGCGCGGCGCCGCCATGCGTCAGGGGCGCCGTACGCCGACCGACGGGGGTTCCTGGGCCTTGAGCTGGTTGGCGATGAATCGCACCGTGTCCGGCGGAACCTCGCCCACCGCCGTGATCTTGTGGCCGTCGATCACCGTCGAGAAGGCGGACGATGAGCCCACCCTGGCTGACTCGGGCACCGCAGGCTGATCGGCTTGCTCGCGGCGCTGCGGTTCGACGAACACCGAGACCGAAGCCAGTCCGTCGGTAAATACCAGATGGTCCACCGGGTCGGTCGAGCCGGGCAGGGTCTGGGCCGAGCGCGCCGCGATCCGGAAGCCCGGCGGCAGGCGCATCGCATTCCAGGCCTGCGTCGCCGCCGCGAGCGCCGGCGGCGCCGATTCGTTGCGCAGCCATTTGAAGCCTGCGGTCGAGACCTCGGGCTTGAACGCCGAGTCGGGGATATGCGCGGAGAGCGTGAGGCTCGCGAACACGATCTGCTCGATGACGTGCCCACGCGTGTCGCACAGCTGAGTCTTGAGCGGCATGGCGGTGGAATCGTCGATCCACAGCCGGTAGCCGTAGCGATACTCATCCCTGGGCGAGACCGTGATGACGTGAGTGTTGCGGCGGTTCAGGCGCGTGCGGCTGACTTCGCGGATGTCGTAAAAGCTCGCGGTCTGATCGTTGAGGGCGGGAAAGCTCACCAGGGATTCATCCGGCGGTCGCTGTTCGACCAGCACCGTGCGTTGGTCCGGCAGGTAGCAGGTGAGGCTCGCGCCGGTGCGGATGAACTCGCGGCCCGAACCGTCGAGCGACGCCAGTCGCTCCGAAACCGTCCCATCCTGCACGCGGTGGATGATGCGCAGCATTTCCACGTGACCGCCGTGCCAGTGCGAGAACGTACCGTCATAGTTGCGCGTGGTGAGTGCCTGGTTCATGCGCTCGAGCCATTGCGCTGGCGCTTGGTTGAGTGATGTCTTCTGCGCCGGCGCACGCTCGGGCGGCGTCTGCCGCGCCGGCTCCTCGGCCAGCGCGGCCCCTGCGACCACCCAGGCGAGCGTCAGGGCGACGAACCGCTCGCTACTGGACATTGCCCTGAGCATCGTCCCGTGGTTCCTCGGCGGCGGTGCCCGATTCGCCGGTCATGAAGGCCGAGAGCAGATTACGGCGAGTGACAGGCGAGGAAAACACGCTGTGCGCCACGACGTAGTTGGCGAGCTCGGTGCTCGGCACCACCGTGGCGCGCACCGCGGGTGTGCGCGGCACGACATAGCTGTCGGGGGCGCTCCCGGCAGCGGCGGGGACCACCGCTGCACCCGGCACGGTCGCTGTCGGGGCAGTCACGTGCGCGCTCAGGGGAGCCCCGGCAAGCGGGGCCTGGGCGCGCAACCACAGAACCGAGACCGCGGCGACCCCCGCGGCGACCGCGGCCGCCGCAACCGGCTGCCACCAGCGCACCCCGGTGCGCCGCGCACCGTGCGCCGCGGCGAGCGCCGGCTCGGCCAGGATGACGGCACTTACGAGGCCTGCCAGCGGCGCGTTGAGCCGCACGCCACGCTCGGAGCGGATTGCCGCCCCGACCACCGCATAGCGACCCCAGCGCGCCTTCAGTTGCTCATCGCGCGACAGGCGCCGGGCGAGCAGCTCACACTCCCCCGGCGCCAGCTCATCGTCGAACATGGCCGATAACTGACTGTCGAGCTCCTCGTTCATCCGAGTTCCTCCGCGCGGCCCAGGCCACCCTCGAACACCTCCCGCAGGCGGCGGTCGATGGCCTCGCGCGCTCTGAAGATGCGCGAGCGCACGGTCCCCACGGGGCAGGCCATGGCCGCGGCGATCTCCTCGTAGGAAAGCCCCTCGAGCTCGCGCAGCACGATGGCGGTGCGCAGATCCTCGGGCAGGGCGTCAATCGCTGCGTTGACGGTCGAGCGGATCTCGTCCGTCAGCACGAGACCCTCGGGGGTCTCGGAATCTTTCAGCCGGCCTTGCATGTCGTAGGACTCTTCGTTGTTGCGGTCGAGGTCATATTCGATGGGGCTGCGGTCACGGGAGACCACGGCGTTCTTGGCGGTGTTGATAGCGATGCGATACAGCCAGGTGTAGAAAGCGCTGTCGCCGCGAAACTGCGGCAGAGCTCGATAGGCCTTGATGAAGGCTTCCTGGGCGATATCCTCTGCTTCCGCCGGGTTACGCACGTAGCGCATGACCAGCTTGACGAGTTTGTGCTGGTACTTGAGCACCAGCGCATCGAATGCCCCCTTGTCCCCGCGTTGCACGCGGCGTACCAGGCTCA
>Ga0210394_10001051_pt1 | contig 47692 bp, 49 predicted proteins | sample IncBWC12MmetaG_FD_160121 | JGI IMG/M metagenome (GOLD analysis project Ga0210394, IMG submission 160121) | Forest soil microbial communities from Barre Woods Harvard Forest LTER site, Petersham, Massachusetts, United States - Inc-BW-C-12-M | ecosystem: Environmental > Terrestrial > Soil >...
CCTCGCTCTGGGCGCGCTTCACGTAGGGGTCGCTGAAGTGCTCCTTCAGCCACCGATCGCTGCTCTTGGATCGCTTAGGCATCCGCCGCGCCACTCCTTCTACAATGAGCGCATGAAGAAACGCGCCTCACCCCGCGCCAGAGTCCGCGCCCGCACCACCGGCCCCGCCGCTGCGGGTCCGGCTACGAGTCCAGCGGCTGGCACCGCCGCCGCACCCCCCGAGCTCTCCGAGCGCCAGCGCCGGCACTTGCGCGGGCTCGCCCATCCTCTCAAGCCCGTGGTGCGCCTGGGCAACGCCGGCCTCACGGAGGCGGTGGCGCTCGAGACCGAGCGGGCGCTCCGGGACCACGAGCTCATCAAGGTAAAGGCCCCGGGTGGCGACCGCGAGGCACGCGACACACTCTTCGCCTCGCTCGCCGGCCGAACCGCGAGCGCCCTCGTGGACCGCATCGGCAACGTCGCCGTGCTCTACCGGCCGCACCCCGAGCTGCCGCGCATCCTGATCCCGGATTAACTGGCCGAGTGCCTGCGGCAATTTCAGCAGAAAGTGATCACCCCAGCCGGACCGCCACGATCTCGTAGGAGCGCACCCCGCCCGGAGCGGTGACGTCCACCACCTCGCCCTCGGCCTTGCCGATGAGCGCGCGCGCGATCGGCGAGGTGACGGAGATGCGTCCGGCGCGGATGTCCGCCTCGTCCTCGCCGACGATCTGGTAGACGACGCGTGCACCGTCGCCCTGGTCCTCGAGCTCGACGGTGGCGCCGAACACCACCTTGCCGGTGTCCGGAATCTCGGCGGGATCGATCACCTCGGCGTTGGCGAGCTTGCGCTCGATCTCGGTGATGCGCCCCTCGATGAATCCCTGCTGCTCGCGCGCCGCGTGATACTCGGCGTTCTCGGAGAGGTCGCCGTGGCCGCGCGCCTCCGCGATCTGCCTGATGACCGCAGGCCGCGCTTCGCTCTTGAGGCGCTTGAGCTCGACACGCAGCGCTTCGGCGCCGCGCGCCGTAATGGGTGAGCGCTTCATGCCTCGCTCGCCTCGAGGTGCAGGTCCTGGAGCCGATTGACCTCGACCTCATCGAGGTGATCGAGCGCCTCGACGGTCGCGAGTCCCGCCGCGAGCGTCGTGTAGTAGGTGACGCGCCGGTGCACCGCCTCGCGGCGGATCGAGTTCGACTCGCGGATGGCGAGTTTGCCCTCGGTGGTATTGACGATGAGGTCGATCTCGTCGTTCTTGATCATGTCGACGACGTGCGGGCGACCCTCGCGCACCTTGTTGACGCGCTTGGCGGCGACGCCGGCCTCGGTGAGCGCACGCGCCGTGCCCTCGGTGGCGAGCACCTCGAAGCCGCGCTCGATGAGCTTCTTCGCCAGATCCACTGCGCCGGGCTTGTCACGCTCGCGCACGCTGATGAAGCACACGCCCTTGCGCGGCAGTGTCACGCCCGAGGCGGCCTGCGCCTTGGCGTAGGCTTCCCCGAAGGTCCGCCCGGTGCCCATCACCTCGCCCGTGGACTTCATCTCGGGACCCAGGATCGGGTCGGACTCCGGGAACTTGTTGAAGGGGAACACCGCCTCCTTCACCGAGAAGTAGTGCGGCACGCGCTCGACCGCGCCGACCAGCTGCTTGAGCTTCCTGCCCGTCATGACACGCGCGGCGATCTTGGCGAGCGGGAGGCCGGTGGCCTTGGAGACGAACGGCACGGTGCGCGAGGCGCGCGGGTTCACCTCGAGCACGTAGATGACCCCGGCCTGGATCGCGAACTGGACGTTCATGAGCCCGACCACGTTGAGTGCGCGGGCGAGCTTGCGCGTCTCCTCGCGCAGATCCGCCTGCATCTCGCGGCTGAGGCTCACGGGCGGGAGCGAGCAGCCCGAATCGCCCGAGTGGACCCCGGCCTGCTCGACGTGCTCCATGATGCCGCCGATGAGGACATCCTCGCCGTCGCAGACCGCATCGACGTCCACCTCGATGGCGACGTCGAGGAAGCGGTCGAGCAGCACCGGGCTGTCGTTCGAGACCTGCACGGCGTTGGTCGTGTAGGTGCGCAGGTCCTCCTCGTTGAACACGATCTCCATGGCGCGGCCGCCGAGGACATAGGAGGGCCGCACCACGAGCGGAAAACCCACTTCGCGGGCGAGCTGCACCGCCTGGTCCTCGGTGCGCGCGGTGGCGTTCGCCGGCTGCTTCAGGCCGATCTTGCGCACCAGCGCCTGGAAGCGCTCGCGGTCCTCGGCGACGTCGATGGCGTCGGGCGTGGTGCCGATGATGGGAGCGCCGGCCGCCTCGAGCGCGCGCGAGAGCTTGAGCGGCGTCTGCCCGCCGAACTGCACGATCACCCCTTCGGGCTTCTCGACCGCCAGGATCTCGAGTACGTCCTCGAGCGTGAGCGGCTCGAAGTACAGGCGGTCGGAGGTGTCGTAGTCGGTGGAGACGGTCTCGGGATTGCAGTTGACCATGATGGTCTCGAAGCCGTCCTCGCGCAGCTGCAGCGCGGCGTGCACGCAGCAGTAGTCGAACTCGATCCCCTGGCCGATGCGGTTCGGCCCGCCGCCGAGGATCATGATTTTGCGGCGGTTGGTGGGGTTCGCCTCGCACTCCTCCTCGTAGGTCGAGTAGAGGTAAGCGGTGGAGGTGGCGAACTCCGCGGCGCAGGTGTCGACGCGCTTGTAGACCGGCACCACCTTCAGCTCGTGGCGTTTGTCGCGGATGGCCTTCTCCGGCATGTCGAGCAGCCGCGCGAGCCGTGCATCGGAGAAACCGCGGCGCTTGAGTACGCGCAGCCGCTCGGCGGTGAGCGCGCCGAGGCCGTGGGTGCGCACCTCGGCCTCCTCCTGCACCAGCTCCTCGACTTGCGCGAGGAACCAGGGATCGATGTTGGTGAGCTCGGCGATGCGCGCGCGCGGCCAGCCGGCGCGGAAAGCGTCCGCCACGTACAGCAGCCGGTTCGCTCCCGGGGCGCGCAGCTCGTGCGCGAGCTTCGCCGTCGTCTCGTCGGTGAGCGGCAGCGTCAGCTGCGCGGTGAGTCCATCGAGCCCGGTCTCGAGGCCCCGCAGCGCCTTCTGCAGCGATTCCTGGAAGGTGCGGCCGATCGCCATCACCTCCCCCACCGACTTCATCTGCGTGGTGAGGCGGTCGTTGGCGGCCGGGAATTTCTCGAAGGTGAAGCGCGGGATCTTCACGACGACGTAGTCGATGCTCGGCTCGAAGGAAGCCGGTGTCGCCCCGCCGGTGATGTCGTTCTTCAGCTCATCGAGCGTGTAGCCGACGGCGAGCTTGGCGGCGATCTTGGCGATCGGAAAGCCGGTGGCCTTGGAGGCGAGCGCGGAGGAGCGCGACACGCGCGGGTTCATCTCGATGACCAGCAGCCGCCCGTCCTTCGGGCTCACCGCGAACTGCACGTTCGAGCCGCCGGTATCGACGCCGATCTTGCGCAGCACGGCGATCGAGGCGTCGCGCATGCGCTGGTATTCCTTGTCGGTGAGGGTGAGCGCCGGGGCGATAGTGATCGAATCGCCCGTGTGCACTCCCATCGGATCGAGATTCTCGATGGAGCAGACGATGATGCAGTTGTCCTTGTGGTCGCGCACCACCTCCATCTCGAACTCTTTCCAGCCGATCACCGACTCTTCCAGCAGCACTTCGCCGGTCGGTGAGGCATCGAGGCCGCGCGTCACGATGTCCTCGAGTTCCTCGCGGTTGTAGCCGATGCCGCTGCCCGAGCCGCCGAGCGTGAACGAAGGGCGCACCACCACCGGGTAGCCGATTTCGCCGGCGATGGCGAGCGCCTCATCGAGACTCCTGGCGATCTGCGAGCGCGGCGTCTCCAGGCCGATTTCGCGCATGGCGTTGCGGAACAGCTCCCGGTCCTCCGCCATGTCGATCGCGGCCCGCGAAGCGGCGATCAGCTCCACCTCGAATTTCTCCAGCACGCCCTCGCGCACCAGATCGAGCGCGGTATTGAGCGCGGTCTGTCCACCCATGGTGGGGAGCAGCGCATCCGGGCGCTCCTTCTCGATGATGCGCGCCACGGTGCGGGCGTTGACCGGCTCGATGTAGATGGCGTCCGCCATCTCCGGGTCGGTCATGATGGTCGCCGGGTTGGAGTTCACCAGAATGATCCGGTAGCCCTCCTCGCGCAGCGCCTTGCAGGCCTGCGCTCCCGAATAGTCGAACTCGCACGCCTGGCCGATGATGATCGGGCCGGCGCCGATGATCAGGATGCTCTGGATGTCGGTGCGCTTGGGCATCTACTTCACTGGCCTAAATCGCCCGCGGCGATTTCGGCGGACATTACTGCGTCGGCCGCCGGCAAAAGGCGCGGCTTTTGCCGGCTGCTCATCGACCGCCGGCCTGCTGGCGGCGCAGCGTGTCCTCGGCGAGCTTCAGCTGCGCCTGCAGCCGCCGCAGCATGAGGTGGTTGAAGCGCTCGAAGAGCGCGCGCATGTCATGCGGTCCCGGGCTCGCCTCCGGGTGTCCCTGGAAGCCAAACGCCGGCCGGTCAGTGAAGGTGATTCCCTGCAGCGAGCCGTCGAACAGCGAGCGGTGCGTCGCCTTGACGCTCGCCGGCAGCGTCGACTCGTCCACCGCGAAGCCGTGATTCTGGCTGGTGATGAACACGCGCCCCGACTCGAGGTCCTGCACCGGATGGTTGGCGCCGTGATGACCGAACTTCATCTTCACGGTCTTCGCACCCGCGGCTAAACCTAAGATCTGGTGCCCGAGGCAGATGCCGAACACCGGCACGTCGGTTTCGAGGAACTTGCGCGTCGCTGCGATCGCGTAGCTGCAGGGCTCGGGGTCGCCCGGGCCGTTCGAGAGAAACACGCCGTCGGGCTCGAGCGCCAGCACTTCCTCGGCGCCGGTCTGCGCCGGCACCACCGTCATGCGGCAGCCGAAGTCGGCGAGCAGCCGCAGGATGTTGCGCTTGATGCCGAAGTCGTAAGCGACCACGTGCAGGCGCTGCGAGGAGCGGATCGGCGCGCGCGTCGGGTCGGGCCAGACCGTGCCGTCGTTCCACTGGTAGGTGCGCTTGACGCTCACCACCTTGGCGAGATCCATGCCCTTCAAGCCCGGGAACTTGCGCGCCAGCTTGACCGCCGCAGCCTGGTCGGCCTTCTCGCCCGTCATGATGCAGCCGGCCTGCGCACCCTTCTCGCGCAGGAGGCGCGTGAGCTTGCGCGTGTCGATGCCGGCGATCGCGACCACCTTGCCGCGCTCGAGAAACTGCGGCAGTGATTCGTCCGAGCGCCAGCTGCTCCACACCGCGGGCAGGTCGCGGATGATGAGACCCGCGGCGAAGATCTGTGGCGCCTCGAGATCCTCGGGCGTGGTGCCGGTGTTGCCGATGTGCGGACAGGTGAGCGTCACGATCTGACGCGCGTAGGAGGGGTCGGTGAGGATTTCCTGATACCCGGTGAGGGCGGTATTGAAAACGACTTCGCCCGTGGTGTTGCCTTTGGCTCCGATCGACTGTCCGCGGAAGATCGTTCCGTCGGCCAGTGCGAGCACCGCAGGTACGCTCACCAGTTCACTTCCCCTTGACGCACATATACAAAGCGGGAGGAGTTCTCATCGAACATCCTCCCGCCTTGCATGGACTAACCCGTACACGGATTAGGCAGAAATTTTACGGGTTCGGGCCCGCGTGTGTCCACGGAAAATTCCCGGCCCGCGGTACACCTCAAGACTTCAACTCGCGTCGCGATTGCGTCCTTAAACTGATGTTTTATAACCAATAAAATCCCGCATTCCGTAACGTCCGGGTGGCTGAGCCACGAGCCAGAGCGCAGCCGCCAGGGCGCCCCGGGCAAAGATTCCGCGGTCGAGCGCGCGGTGCGTGAGCGCGAGCTGCTCGCCCGGGCCCGAAAAGAGCACGCTGTGCTCCCCGACCACGTCCCCGGCGCGAATGCTGACCATGCCGACCTGCCCCTCGGGACGCCCTCCCACGACCCCGCTCGGCGCCGGTGCACCGGCCGCCGGCAGCGGCAAACCGCGGGCTCCCGCGGCCGCCCGGCCGAGCGTGAGTGCGGTGCCGGAGGGTGCGTCCTGCTTGGTGCGATGGTGCGTCTCGATCACATCGATATCGAAGCTTGCGGGGAGCGCGCGGGCGCTTTCACGCACCAGCTCGGCGAGCACGGCAACGGCAATGCTGGTATTCGCTGCGGCGAGCAGTGCGATCTCGCGCGCCGCCGCCGTCATCGCCGGCTCGAGCCCGGCACCGAGCCCGGTGGTGCCCAGGAGCAGCGGCTTGCGCGCCGTACGGCAGGCGGTGAGGCTCGCCTGGGTCGCGTCCGCATGGCTGAAGTCGATCGCGACGTCCGCCTGGCGCAGCGCCTCCGCGAGGTCGCCCGTGACGATGAGGTTGTTCGGGCCGAGACCTGCGACCGCCCCGGCGTCGCGGCCGAGCGCGAGGCTGCGCGGCGATGCCACCGCGGCGGTGACGATGACCTGAGGAAACGACGGCGCGGCGCGCAGCAGCGCCTGTCCCATGCGTCCGGTCACGCCAATCACGGCGACGCGCACGAGCGGCGGGCTGTGGGCGGCGGCGGGCATGCGGCGCGCCTAGTCCTTCCCGTGGCCGGAGGTGAAGAAGCGCTTCACGCCCTCGAGAAAACCCTTTTCGCGCGGCGCGTGCTTGCCCGGATGCGCCCTGAGCGATTCCTCGAGCGAACGGATGAGCTCTTTCTGCTCGCTCGAGAGATGCACCGGCGTCTCGATCACGACGCGGCAAAAGAGGTCGCCGCGCGCGCCGCCGCGCACCGGCTTTACGCCCTTGTCGCGCAGGCGAAAGACGCGCCCCGACTGCGTCTCCGCGGGGATCTTCAGCATCACGTCCCCCTCGAGCGTCGGCACCCCCACCGAGCCCCCGAGTGCGGCGGTGGCGAAGCTCACCGGCACTTCGCACGAGAGGTGCTCGCCCTCGCGCTCGAAAATCGGATGCTCGCGTACCTGCACCTCGACGTAGAGATCGCCCGGAGGTCCGCCGTTGCGTCCCGCCTCGCCCTCGCCCGAGAGGCGCACGCGATCGCCGCTGTCGACGCCGGCGGGGATCTTGACCGAGAGCTTGCGCGTCTTGCGTACGCGCCCCTGCCCTAAGCAGGTGTCGCAGGGATTCTTGACGACGGTGCCGGTGCCGCGGCAGCGCGGGCAGGTCTGCTGCAGCTGGAAGAAGCCCTGGGAGATGCGCACCTGGCCGGCGCCGCCGCAACTCTCGCAGGTGATGGGCTGGCTGCCCCTGGCCGCACCGGTGCCGTGGCAGGTCTCGCACTCGGCGAGCTTCGCCACCTCGATCTCGGCGGCCGTGCCAAACACCGCCTCGGAAAGATCGAGCTCGAGCTCGTAGCGCAGGTCCGCACCGCGGAACACCTGTGAGCGGCCACCGCGCCGCGCGCCGCCGAAGATGTCGCCGAACACGTCGCCGAAGATGTCGCTGAAGGCGTCCCCGGCGCCGAAGCCGCCGCGGCCGCCGGCGCGGCTCGCCGCCTCGACCCCGGGGTGACCGTGCTGATCGTAAACCGCGCGCTTGTGCTCGTCGGTGAGCACCTCGCAGGCCTCCTTGGCCTCCTTGAAGCGCTCCTCCGCATCGCGGTCGCTCGGGTTACGGTCCGGGTGATACTTCATCGCCAGACGCCGGTACGCGTGCTTGATCTGCGCCTCGGTGGCGGTGCGCGGTACGTCGAGTACCTTGTAGTAGTCGCGCTTCGACATTTATTTCGCTATCGACACTCTTGCCGGCCGCCGGCGCAGGCGGCAAAAGCCACGCCTTTTGCCGCCGGCAGCGGAGCTACTGTCCGGCAAAAGCGCCGCAGGCGACTTTTGCCCAATGAATTAAGACGCCTTGCGGCCCTTGTCCTTCACCTCTTCGAATTCCGCATCCACCACGTCTTCCTTGCCTGCACCGCCGCCCGCGGCACCCGCGGCGCCCGCACCCGCGGCACCCGCCGCGGCTTCCGCTCCCGCCGCCCCGCCCTGGGCTTCGGCGTAGGCGCGCTGGGCGATCGCGCTCGATGCCTGGGCAAGCGCGTCGGTCTTCTTCTCGATGGCGTTGCGATCGTCGCCCTTGAGCGCCGTGCGCAGATCCGACACCGCCGACTCCACCTTGGCGCGCTCGGCCCCGTCGACCTTGTCGCCGAGGCTCTGGAGCGACTTCTCCACTGCGTGGATCAGGCCGTCCGCCTTGTTGCGCGTATCGACCAGCTCCTTGAAGCGCTTGTCCTCCTCGGCGTGCGCCTCGGCGTCGCGCACCATGCGCTTGATCTCCTCCTCGTTGAGTCCGCTCGAGGCCTTGATGACGATCTTCTGCTCCTTGCCGGTGGCCTTGTCCTTGGCCGACACGTTCAGAATTCCGTTGGCGTCGATGTCGAAGGACACCTCGACCTGCGGCATGCCGCGCGGCGCCGGCGGGATGTCCGACAGGTCGAACTTGCCGAGCGACTTGTTGTCGGCCGCGCGCTCACGCTCGCCCTGCAGCACGTGAATGGTCACGGCCGTCTGGTTGTCGTCCGCCGTCGAGAAGGTGTTCGATGCCTTGGTCGGGATCGTGGTGTTCTTCTCGATCAGCTTGGTCATCACGCCGCCGAGCGTCTCGATGCCGAGCGACAGCGGCGTCACATCGAGCAGCAGCACGTCCTTCACTTCGCCGGCGAGCACGCCCGCCTGGATCGCCGCTCCGACCGCCACCGCCTCGTCGGGGTTGACGTCCTTGCGCGGCTCCTTGCCGAAGAGGTCCTTCACGTACTTCTGCACGAGCGGCATGCGCGTCTGGCCGCCGACCAGGATCACCTCGGAGACCTCCGAGGTGGAAACGCCGGCATCCTTGAGCGCGGTGCGGCAGGGACCCACGGTCTTCTGTACCAGGTCCTCCACCAGCGACTCGAGCTTGGCGCGCGTCAGCTTGATGTTGAGATGCTTCGGCCCCGAGGCATCCGCCGTGATGTACGGCAGGTTGATGTCGGTCTGCTGGGTCGAGGAGAGCTCGATCTTGCCCTTCTCGGCCGCCTCCTTGAGGCGCTGCATGGCGAGCGGGTCCTTGCGCACGTCGACGCCGGACTCCTTCTGGAACTGCTCGGCCAGGAAATTGATGATGCGCAGGTCGAAGTCCTCGCCGCCGAGGAAGGTGTCGCCGTTGGTCGAGAGCACCTCGAACTGGCGCTCACCGTCGACCTCCGCGATCTCGATGATGGAGATGTCGAAGGTGCCGCCGCCGAGGTCGTAGACGGCGATCTTGCGATCCCCACCCTGCTTGTCGAGCCCGTAGGCGAGCGCGCCCGCGGTCGGCTCGTTGATGATGCGCTTCACCTCGAGTCCGGCGATGCGGCCGGCATCCTTGGTGGCCTGGCGCTGCGAGTCGTTGAAGTAGGCGGGCACCGTGATGACGGCTTCCGTCACCGGCTCGCCGAGGTAGTCCTCGGCGGTCTTCTTCATCTTCATGAGGATGCGCGCCGAGATCTCCTGCGGCGCCATCTTCTTGCCCTGCACCTCGACCCAGGCGTCGCCGTTCTCGGCCTTGACGATCTTGTAGGGCACCATGTTGATGTCGCGCTGCACCACCTCGTCATCGAATTTGCGTCCGATGAGGCGCTTGATCGCGAACAGGGTGTTCTGCGGATTGGTGACGGCCTGGCGCTTGGCGGGCTGGCCCACCAGCACCTCGTTGTCCTTCGTGAAGGCAACGATCGAGGGGGTGGTGCGGTCGCCCTCGCTGTTCTCGATCACCCGGGGCTTGCCGCCCTCCATGATGGCTACGCACGAGTTGGTCGTGCCGAGGTCGATGCCGATTACCTTTGCCATGAGATCACTCCGCGGAAAAGACTCTGTAAAAAGAGAGATATTCTAGGGCCACTTCTTCGGGGTGGCCGGCCGGGCTTTCAAGGGTTAGCGCCCTCTTCAGCCGGGGGCGCGGGCGACGATCACCCGGGCCGGGCGCAACAGCCGCCCATTGAGCTCGTAGCCCGGCTGCACGACCTGCAGCACCGAATCGGGCTCGGCCGTAGCCGATTCCTGGGCCATCATGGCCTCGTGACGCGCGGGGTCGAAGGGCTCTCCGAGGGGGTCGATGACCCGCACCCCGAGCTTGTCGAGGGCCTTGTTGAGGAGCTTGAGCGTCGCCTCCTGGCCCTCGGCGAGGGCGCGGGCATCCGCCCGGCCGGCGTTCTGCACCGCGAGCTCGAGACTGTCGCGTACCGGCAGCAGCTCCTGGGCGAACTTCTCGAGGCCATAGCGGTTGGCCGCCTCGACGTCACGGGCGGCGCGCTTGCGGACGTTCTCGAGGTCGGCGACCGCGCGCAGGTACTGCTCCCAGTGGTTGCGGGCGCGCTCCTCGGACTCGGCGAGCGCCAGCTGCAGCCGCTCGAGCTCGACCAGCTGCGCGGCGGTCTCCGGGAGTACGGCGGTGGGCTCGGCGGCGGATGCCTCGGGGGCGTCCCGGCGGGACTGGTTCGTGCTCATTTTGGGCAGCGTGGGGCTCAGCGCCGCGAATTCAAGGCGGCGCCGAGCAGTTTAGCCGTCATGTCGACGATGGGGATAACCCGTTCGTAAGCCATGCGCGTCGGCCCGATGACCCCGAGCACCCCGACCACGCCGTCGGAATCCGCATAGGGGGCGGTTACCACGCTCACGTCATCGAGGATCTGGTAGCCGGACTCGTGGCCGATGAAAATCTGCACCCCTTCGGCCTTCAGGCTTTGGTCGAGCAGGTGCAGGAAGTCGCGCTTCTCGTTGAAGGCCTCGAACAGGCGCCGCAGCTTCTCGACGCTGGTGAGCTCGGCCACCCCCATGAGGTTGGTCTCGCCCTTGATGACGTACTCGAGGCGCCCGTCGCCGCCCGCATCGAACACCTGCTGCGCCACCGAGATCGCATCCAGCATGATCTGGTTCATGTGGGCGTGCGCCTCGGAGAGCTGCCGCAGGATCTCCTGGCGCACTTCCCCGAGCGTGCGCCCGCGGAACTGCTCGTTGAGGTAGTTGGAGGCGCGTTTGAACTCATCGGGCGAGTAGCGCCGCTCGAGCTGGATGATGCGGTTCTGTACCTCGCGGTCGTTGAACACCAGCACCACCAGCACGCGGTTCTCCGAGAGCGCCACGAACTCGATCTGGGTGATCGAGGCGCCGCGCGCGCGCGGCACGGTCACGACCCCGGCGAGCTGCGTCGCGCTCGAGAGGAACTGCGAGACCGTGGCGATGAGATCGGTGGGGCTCTCGCGGTTGCCCTCCACCTGGCGGCGGATCTCGGCGGTTGCCGCCTCGTCGAGCGGCCGCAGCTGCAGCAGCGTGTCGACGAAGAACCGGTAGCCCTTGTCGGTGGGTACGCGTCCGGCCGAGGTGTGGGGCGAGGCGACGAACCCCAGTTCCTCGAGATCGGCCATGACGTTGCGGATGGTGGCCGAGGAGAGCTGGAGTCCCGACTCGCGCGACAGCGCGCGCGATCCGACCGGCTGACCTTCACGGATGTAGGACTCGATGAGGATGCGCAGCAGGTGCTGCGCCCGCTCGCCTAAGGCCTCGTCCCGAGCTTCGTGCGCCATAGACCCCTTGGGTGTGCGTGGACCTTACATCACGCGACGCCCGCATGCTACAAAGGCCGCGCCTCGCGCGGCAGGCGCGACGTTAACTTAAGGCTGCCGATGGCTTTCCCCGTTCGAAGCTGCGCGCTGGTCGGCCGGTTCGCCGATGCGCGCGTCGCCGAGACCGTCAACGCCCTGCTGCCGCACCTGTTGAGCCGCGGTATCGAGGTGCTGTTGACCGAGACCGCAGCGGGGATCGAGGCGGCCGGCGCCACGCGGGTCGCCGAGGCCGGGCTCGGCGCGCGCGCCGACCTGGTGATCGCGGTCGGCGGCGACGGCACGCTGCTGTACGCCGCGCGCCTCGTGGCCCGCCACGGCGTGCCGCTCCTCGGCGTCAACCGCGGGCGGCTCGGCTTCCTCACCGACGTCATGCCACAGGACATGCTTGCCTCGGTCGACGCGGCTCTCGCCGGCGAGCTCGAGACGGACGAGCGCCCGATGCTGGCGGCGCAGCTGCACGCGGCCTCGGGCGCCATCGTGCACGCACTCGCGCTCAACGACGTCGTCATGCAGAAGCACGACACCGGCCGCACGCTCGACTTCGAGACCCGCATCGACCAGCGCTTCGTCAACACCCACGACGGCGACGGCATCATCGTCGCGAGTGCCACCGGCTCCACCGCCTACGCCCTCTCCTGCGGCGGGCCGATCATCGAGCCGCATCTGGAGGCACTGGTGATCGCACCGATCTGCGCGCACACACTGTCCGACCGTCCGATCGTGGTGTCCTTGCGCTCGGTCATCGAGGTGGTACTGCTCGAGCGCCCCGACACCCGGGCGAACGTCTCCTGCGACGGTATGCGGCTTGGTGTCCTCGCCCCCGGCGACCGGCTCGAGGTGCGCGGGGCGCGCGAGCGCGTAACGCTGCTGCACCCGCCGGGCCACGATTACTACAAGCTGCTGCGCTCCAAGCTCCACTGGGGCCGCGGCACCTTCGAGCGCTGAGGGCGCACACGATGCTCACCCACCTGCAGATCCGCGACTTCGCCATCGTCGACGCCGTCGAGCTCGAGCTGCGCACGGGTCTCACGGTGCTCACCGGCGAGACCGGCGCCGGCAAGTCGATCATCGTCGACGCGCTGCAGCTGCTCGCCGGCGGGCGCGCCGGCGCCGAAGTGGTGCGCCACGGCGCCGAGCGGGCCGAGGTGGCCGCCACTTTCGATCTGGCGCAGGCGCCGCGCGAGCTCAAGCAGTGGCTCGAGGAACAGTCGGTGAGCGCCGGCACGGAGCTGGTGGTGCGCCGCGTGGTGGGGAACGATGGCCGCTCGCGCGCCTACCTGAACGGCCAGTCGGTTCCGCTGCAGTCGCTGCGCGACGCCGGCAACATCCTCATCGATATCCACGGCCAGCACGAGTTCCAGTCCCTCACCCGCGGCGCCGCGCAGCGCGAGCTCCTCGACGGCTACGGCTCGCTCACCGCCCTCACCAGCCAGGTGGGGATCGCGCACCGCGTGTGGCTCGGGCTCCTCAACCGCACTCTCGACCTCGAGAGCAAGGCGCGCGACCGCGATGCGCGGCTCGACCTGCTGCGCTACCAGGTGCAGGAGCTCGAGGGGCTGCGGCTGCGCGAGAACGAGCTCGCCAGCCTCACCGAGGAAAGCGCGCGGCTCGCCAACCGCGGACGCCTCGCCACCGGCGCCCAGGTGGCGTTGGGTGAGCTCTACGACAACGACGCCGCGAGCGCCCATGCCGGGGTCGCGCGCGCGCTCACCGCGCTGCGCGCGCTGGTGGCCCTCGATACCAAGCTCGGCACGGTGCTGCCGCTGCTGGAGGAGGCCTCGGTGCAGATCCGCGAGGCGGCCCGCGAGCTCGAGCGCTACGGCGAGACGCTCGACGTCGACGCGGCGCGCCAGGACGAGGTCGAGCGCCGGCTGGCGGCGGTCGAGGAGCTCTCGCGCAAGCAGCGCGTCGCGCCGGCGCAGCTCCCCGAGCGGACCCGCCAGCTGCGCGCCGAGCTCGAGGAGCTCGAGCACGCCGAGGTCGACCTCGCGCAGCTGCGTAAGGAGCTCGCCACCGCACTCGAGGCCTATCGCACCCAGGCGCTCGATCTGTCCGCCAAGCGGCAGAAAGCGGCGCGGGCGCTCGCCAAGGACATCACCGCCCGCATGCAGACGCTCGGCATGTCCGGCGGGCGCTTCGAGGCCGACGTCACCCAGGACGGCAACGCCGACCCCACCCAGCACGGTATCGACCGCGTCGAGTTCCGCGTCAGCGCCAACCCGGGCTCACCGCCGCGCGCGCTCGCCAAGGTGGCCTCGGGCGGGGAGCTGTCGCGCCTGTCGCTTGCGGTGCAGGTCTCGTGCGCGGCCCAGGAGATGCGCTGCATGGTGTTCGACGAGGTCGACGCCGGCATCGGCGGGGCGGTCGCCGAGATCGTCGGCCGTGAGCTGCGCCGGCTCGGCGATCGCAGCCAGGTGCTGTGCGTCACCCATCTGCCGCAGGTCGCCTGCCAGGCGCATCACCACCTGCGCGTTACCAAGCTTACCGACGGACGCACCACGCGCACCACGCTCGCCGAGCTCATCGCGCCGGAGCGCGTGGAGGAACTGGCGCGCATGCTGGGCGGCGTCGAGGTCACCGACAAGGCGCGCGAGCACGCGCGCGACATGCTGAACGCCGCCGAGCGCGGCACCACCGCGGAGCGCGGCACCACCGCCGCGCGCGGCAAGAAGGATGCCTCGGGAGACACGGTGACGCAGCCACGCCCGCCGGCGGCGCGGCGGCGCTAGCCGCCCCACCCCCGCTCAGGTCAGCTGCTCTTGTGCTTGCGGTGCGGGCAGTTCGGCCGCTGGCAATGCCCGTAGAGGATCAGGGAATGATCGCGGATGGTGAAGCCAAGCTTGCTGGCCACCGCCGTCTGGCGGGTCTCGATCCCTGAGTCCATGAACTCTTCGACGCGGCCGCAGTCCAGACACACGATGTGGTCGTGGTGCGTCCCCTGGTTGAGCTCGAACACCGCCATGCCGTCCTCGAAGTGGTGGCGCGTGACGAGCCCGGCGCCTTCGAACTGCGTCAGCACCCGGTACACGGTGGCGAGCCCGATGTCCTCGTTCGACTCGAGGAGCGAGCGGTAGATGTCTTCGGCCGAGAGGTGCCGCGTCGTGCTGCCTTCGAGGATCTCGAGGATCTTCAGCCGCGGCAGCGTCACCTTCAGGCCGGCTTTGCGCAGGTCCTTGCCTTCCACGGGGCGTCTCTCCGGATCAGGTATGATCGCCAGCCTTTGATTATCCTCCAACGGACACACATGCGCCTACCCTCGATTCTCCCCGCCGTCTTAGCTCTCGCCGCGCTGCCCCTCGGCGGCTGCATCTATCGGATGAACATCCAGCAGGGCAACTACCTCGAGGGCAAGACCGTCTCGCAGCTGCAGGTCGGCATGACGCGCAGCCAGGTGCGTTACCTGCTCGGCTCGCCGATGGTGCCCAACGTATTCGACAAGGATCGCTGGGACTATCTCTACTACTTCAAGACCGGCCACCTCGAGCGGCCCGAGCAGCGCCATCTGACGGTGCTCTTCAAGGACGACAAAGTGGCGAGCCTGCAGCGCGACAACATTCCGGACAGCGCGCCGCGCGCACCGGACAACGACATCTCGATCCAGAAGTTCCCGAAGATCTAGCCGCCGGGCGTGCGGCGCTCGCGCCGCACGCGTTCGCGGCGCCGCGCGCGCGGGTCGGCGCGCAGCGGCCGGTAGAGCTCGATCCGGTCACCGTCCTCGCAGCGCGCACTGCGCGCGCGCGGCTCGCCGAACACGCCGACCGGGCCTGCGTCCCACAGCTCGTGACCGAGATGCACCGCGGCCTGCTGCGCGGCGCGGCGCGCGGCGGCGAGCGCATCGGCGACGGTCGCCCCGGGTGGCAGCTCGACGCTCCACAGGTACTGCCGCTCGCGCGTCGCGTAGGCAACGGTAACGGTCATTTGAGCGCCCGCGCGCGCGCGACGAACGCATCGACCAGCGAGCCCACGGTCGCGGCGAATTTCGGCTCGAGCAGCAGCCCGGTGAGAGAGTTCTTGAAGGCGAAGCGCATGGTGAGATCCACGCGGCAGCCGGCCTCGACCGGCGTCAGGAGCCACAGCCCCTCGAGCGCGCGGAACGGGCCGCTGACGAGCTGCATGCGCACGCTCCGTTCGGGCTCGAGTGTGTTGCGGGTGGTGAACTCACCCTGCAGCGCGCCCTGCCGTACGCCGAGGGTGGCGACGATTTCCTCCGGCGTGCGCGATTCGACGCTCGCGTGGCTGCACCACGGCAGAAACTGCGGGTAGCTCTCGATGTCGTTGATGAGTGCGTACAGCCGCGCCGGCGGCTGGTTGACGAGCGCCGAGCGCTTGACCTCACGCATGAGGCCATTGTCCCATTAGGCGAAGCCCATGACCAAAGCGGAAACTGCACCCCGACTGATCGCCGAGAACCGCAAGGCGCGCTTCGATTATTTCATCGAGGAGCGCTACGAGGCGGGGCTGGCGCTGCAGGGCTGGGAAGTCAAGGCGATGCGCGCCGGCCGCGCGCAGTTGAAGGAAGCCTACGTGTACCTGCGCGGCGGCGAGGCCTTCCTGATCGGCGCGCACCTCTCGCCGCTGCCGGCGGCCTCCACCCACGTGACGCCGGATCCCGTGCGTACCCGCAAGCTCCTGCTCCACCGCAGCCAGCTGCAGGGACTCATCGGCGCGGTCGAGCGGCGCGGCTACACGCTGGTGCCGCTCGAGCTCTACTGGAAGGCCGGCCGCGCGAAGCTCCAGATCGGGCTCGCCAAGGGCAAGAAGCAGCACGACAAGCGCGCCGTCGAGAAGGACCGCGACTGGCAGCGCGACAAGGCGCGGCTGATGCGCGGCCGCTGAGGCGGCGCTGAGGCGGCGTATTGGGGTATGCTGGGCCGGCAGACCTGAAGGGGGCGACCGGTTTCGACGTGGGTTGCGAACCTTCAGGGGCGTGCCGAGGCGCAGTGCCCTCGTAAATAATGCTGCAAATCATAGTTGCCAACGACGACAACTACGCTCTAGCTGCCTAACCGCAGCTGACCTCTGACCAGCTCGTGCCTGTGCGACTGAATCAGGGGACGCGTTCACAGGATCGCGCTCCGGCGTTGCGAGCAGGCCGGCGCGTTAAGAGTCACTGATCGCTGGCGAAGCGTCTTCCCTGCTGCTCGGGTAGCGCTGCGCGAGAAACAAAGACCAGCTACGTACGTAGATCCTGAAGTCTAGGACTTGCGGACGGGGGTTCGATTCCCCCCGCCTCCACCAACCGAAGACTCCGGCCGCAAGCCGGAGTCCGTTTCGGTATCGTCGACGATAGGGCCGTGTGCGGGAGTCCCCGGACGCTAGGTTCGAAACTCATCGAACCTCGCTGCGTTAGGGCCTCCTACAGGGCCTCCCGAAGGCCATGTTCGATTCCCTTCGAACAAGGTCGCGCTGGAGCCTCCTGGAAGGCCTCCCGAAGGCTAAGTTCGATGGTTTTCGAACCTAACTAAAAGGGAACCTCACGCACGGAGCTCCGCCGCCGTCAGGCCCTGGGCGCCAGCGAGGTGAGCGCGCCGTAGAGATCGGGCCGCCGGTCGCGAAACACGAACCAGTTGTCACGCAGCTCGCGCGTGGCCTCGAGGTCGAATTTCTGCACCAGAACCGCGTCCCCTTCTTCCGGCGCCTCAGCCACCTTCGCGCCCATCCCGTCGGCGATGAAGGAAGAGCCGTAGAAGCGGATGTAGAGCCCCTGCGGGTCCTGCAGCGAGCGCTCGAGGCCGTAGCGGTTGGCGGCGATGAGCGGCGTCAGGTTCGCGGCGGCGTGTCCCTGCTGCGTGCGCTGCCAGTGATCGCGCGAGTTCACCGGCACCGCCGGCGGCGGCTCGGTACCGATCGCGGTCGGAAACAACAGCAGTTCCGCGCCCATGAGCGCCATGGCGCGCGCCGTCTCCGGAAACCACTGGTCCCAGCAGATGCCGACGCCGATGCGTGCGAAGCGCGTGTGCCACACCTTGAACCCCGTGTCGCCGGGCGAGAAGTAGTTCTTCTCCTGGTACCCAGGTCCGTTGGGGATGTGCGACTTTCGATAGATGCCGAGGTTGCTGCCGTCGGCGTCGAGAATCGCGACGGAGTTGAAGTAGGCGGGGCCCGCACGCTCGAAGAAGCTGATGGGGAGTACCACGCCGAGCTCGCGCGCCACGGGTCCGAAGTGCCGCACCGCCGGGTCCTCATCGACGCTGTGCGCCAGCCCCAAGTGCCGCGCGTCCTGCTCGATGCAGAAGTACGGCGTCTCGAACAGCTCCGGCAGCAGAATGATCTGCGCGCCCTGCGCGGCAGCCTTGCGCACCAGCGACTCCGCGTGCGCGATGTTCGCGGAGCGTTCCCAGCCGCACGACATCTGCAGCGCCGCGACCGTCACCGGCCGCGGCGCGCGGCGGAAATGTTCGGGTGCCCGTGACATTCCGCCGATTCTACTAGGTCGCGCGCTTCACCTCTTGGTGAACGGCACCAGCATGGGCGTGTGCTTGCAGTATTCCCGGTACTCCTCGCCGTGGAAGCTGACCAGGTCGCGCTCTTCCAACTGGATGGCGATGAGGATGTAGCCGGTGGTCGCGATCGCGAACAAGAGGTGCCCCTGCGTCATGACCGGCGTCGCCCAGAACGCCAGCAGGAACCCGGCGTACAGGGGATGACGCATCAGCTTGTAGAGGAACGGCACGACGAAATGCGGGTTCTGGTACTCGACCCCGCGCAGGTAACGCACCACCTGCTTCAATCCGAAGAGATCGAAGTGATCGATGAGGAAGGTACACAGCAGTACCGTCAGCCAGCCGACCGCCGCGAGCGCGAGCAGCAGCGTGCGCCCGGCACCGCCGCCCGCATCCCAGACGATCCCGGTCATCGGCCGCCACTGCCAGAACAGCAGGATCAGGCACAGGCTCGCGAGCAGCACATAGGTGCTGCGCTCGATCACCCTCGGAATCATCTGTGTCCAGGCGCGCTTGAACCACTGCCGCGCCATGACGCTGTGCTGGACCGCGAACAGGCCGAGCAGCAGCGCATCGATGACCAGCGCCTCGAGCGAGAAGGCGCCGCCCCCGCTGTCGATGGATTTCGGCACGTAGAGGTTCGCGACGAACCCGATCGCATAGAGAAAGGTGACGAGGAAAAGGACGTAGACGGCGACGCCGTAGACGACCGCCAGCAGCTTACCCATGGTTCCCCCTCAATCTTCTTGTTACGGACTGTAAGTCCGCGCCGCCGCGCTGCCAAGTCTTCGAGCTCAAGCGTGGGCTTTGCGGGCACCCAGGGAAGCTTCGACGAGTTCGGTGATCCGGGTGGCGGTCTCGAGCGCCGTGAGTCCCGCCTCCCCGGTCACCACCGGCGGCTTGCCGCTGCGAATGCAGTCGAGGAAGGAGTCGATCTCCGCCTTGAGCGCGTCCCCCTGCTCGAGGTTCTGCTCCTCGATGCTGACCGGCAGCGGACCGGGCCCGTCCTGCGCGGTGCGCTTGCGGATCACGGTCAGGATCTTCTGCTGCAGGTCGAGTGAGAGATAGGCGTCGTCCTCGAAAACACGCAGCTTGCGCTCGGTCTTCAGGCTGACGCGCGAGGCGGTGGCGTTGGCGACGCAGCCGTTGGTGAAGCGGATGCGCGCGTTGGCGATGTCGATCTCCTCCGAGAACACCGGTGTGCCGATCGCATCGATGGTGCTGATGGGGGCGCCGACGATGGTCTGCACGATGTCGATGTCGTGGATCATCAGATCGAGCACGACGTTCACATCAGTGCCGCGCTCGCGATACGGCGCGAGGCGGTGGCATTCGACGAAGCGCGGCGCGTTGAGATACGGCATCGCGGCCAGGATCGCCGCGTTGAAGCGCTCCAGGTGCCCGACCTGGAGGATGCGCCCGGCGCGCGCGGCGGTCGCGATCAGCTCGCGCGCCTCGGCGGCGGTCTCGGTGATCGGCTTCTCCACCAGCACGTGCGCGCCGCGCTCGAGGAACTCGCGCGCGATGGGGAAGTGCGCCGGCGTCGGTGTCACGACGCTCACTGCGTCCACGGCGCCGAGAAGCTCGCGGTAATCGGCCAGCGCGCGGGTCTTGAGCTCCGCGGCTACCTGCTCGCGCGCCTCGGAGCGCGCATCCACCACCGCGACCAGTTCGCAGCCCGCGGCCTGGGCGTACTTCTGGGCGTGGAACCTGCCGAGATAACCGACCCCGATGACCGCGGTTCTGATTTTCTGCATGACAACGTTATTATGCCCGCCCTCATGGCCATCACGCCCCCGACCCCGCCTCCGGAGCGCTCGCTGCGCTCGCGGCTGTCACTCGACGCGCTTTCCGCGCTTTCCCCGATGCGGCGCGAGCTGATCGCGGTCGGGGCCGCCCTCGCGTTCGGGATCCTGGTGATGCCCTTTCTCATCTGGCTGGGGGGCAACCGGGTGCTCGGGCCCTATACCCGTGGCGACGACCTGAAGGCCGGCCCGTGGGGGCTGTTCGCCGATTATGTCGTCGGGCTGGTGCACGGCTCGGCGGTGTTCTGGGGGGTGGCGCTCGGGCCCCTCCTGCTGCTCCTGCTGGTACAGGGCTTCCTGACGCTGCTCAAGGCCGTTCCCCAGCTGCGCCGTGGCGCACCCCCTGCGGCCCCGGTGCGCCCGGAGCGTCCTGCGCAGCGCCCTCAGGTCGGCCAGTAGAGCCACACGGCGAGTGCGAACACGGCCACGGTCGAGCCGTGCGCCGCCAGCCGCCAGTGCCGCTCGCGCGCCTGGCCGTAGAAGCTCGCGAACGAGACCGCGGCGAACAGGGTGAACACCACGATCGCCCTGACCAGGTGCGAATGCTCGGGCGCGAAACGCTGCTCGTTCTCGGGAAGCAGCAGGATCACGATCCAGGTCATGATGAGCCCGGTGGCCAGGGCGATGGCCGATCCGGACAGAATTGCGAGCAATGCTGTCAAAGGCTTCATGCTGTGAGCACCGCACTTGCTAAAGGCGAACCGGACGCTCTAGCCTTACTCTAAGTGTTTTACCGAACCTGTGGGCCGACCCGATGACCGAATCGCTGCGCCGTTCTTCTGGCTGGATTACCGCGTGCCTGGTGGCGCTGGCGGCGCTGGCCCTGGCCGGCTCGGCGCAGGCCCCGGCAAGCCCCTCGCTCCTGCCGCCGGGAGCGGTCGCCCCGACGGATGCCCAGCGCGCCACCGCGCGCAAGATCGGCCGCATCCTCGAGGAGGCCCACTACAGCCACGCCCCGATCGACCGCAAGATGTCGGACCTGGTGTTCCAGCGCTACCTCGAGTTCCTCGATCCGCAGCGCAGCTACCTCCTGGCCTCCGACATCAACGACTTCACGGCCTACCGCTACCAGTTCGACGACATGATCCGTACCGGCAACGTCGACCCGGCGTACCTCATGTTCGCGCGCTTCCAGCAGCGCAACCGCGAGCGCATCCAGTACGCGCTCTCGCAGCTGAGCACCGAGCCCGACTGGACGGTGGAGGAGTCGTTCGACTTCGACCGCACCAAGGCGCCGTGGCCGGCCGACCAGGCGCAGATCGACGATTTGTGGAGACGGCGCGTGAAGAACGACGCGCTGTCGCTGCTGCTCACCGGCAAGCAGTGGCCGGAGGCCGCCGACATCCTGCGCAAGCGCTACGAGCGCGTGCTGAAGCGCATCGAGCAGGTGACCAGCGAGGACGTGTTCGAGAACCTGATGAACGCCTACGCGCGCGCCTTCGATCCGCACTCGAGCTACTTCTCGCCGCGCAGCTCCGAGGAATACCGCATCCAGATGAGCCTCAACTACGACGGCATCGGCGCCTCGCTCCAGGTGGTCGACGACTACGTCACCATCATGAACGTCATCGAGGGGGGCCCCGCCGCGGTTGCCGGCACGCTCAAGACCAACGACCGCATCACCGGCGTCGGCCAGGGACACGAGGGCTCGGTTACCGACGTGATCGGCTGGCGGCTGGATGACGTCGTGCAGCTGATCCGCGGCAAGGCCGGCACCAGCGTGCGGCTGCAGATCCTGCCCGGCGGAGCCGCTCCCGGCAGCGCCGAAAAGACGCTCGAGTTCGTGCGCAACAAGATCACGCTCGAGGCGCAGGCCGCGCACAAGGACCTGAAGTCCGTGGCGCGCAACGGCCGCACCTACAAGATCGGCGTCATCACCGTGCCGGGCTTCTACCAGGACGTCGCCGCGCAGAACGCCGGGGACGAGAACTACCGCAGCACCACGCGCGACGTAGCCAAGCTGGTGCGCGAGTTGAAGGGCGAGAACGTCGACGGGTTGGTGCTCGACCTGCGCGGCGATGGCGGCGGCTATCTGCCGGAGGCGACCGCGCTTACCGGACTCTTCATCGATCATGGCCCGGTCGTGCAGCTGCGCGACACCTCAGGCCGCCTCGAGGTGCTCGACGACCCCGAGCCCGCCCCGGCCTACGATGGCCCGCTCGCCGTGCTGGTGGACCGCATGAGCGCTTCGGCGTCCGAGATCTTCGCCGGCGCGATCCAGGACTACCACCGCGGACTGATCATCGGGCAGACCACCTTCGGCAAGGGCACGGTGCAGAACCTGGTGCCGCTCGATCGCTGGACCAAGGAGCCGGTGAACGGGCAGCTGACGGTAACCATCGGCAAGTTCTACCGCGTAACCGGCGAGAGCACCCAGCACCGCGGCGTCGAGCCCGATATTCCGCTCGCCTCCGTACTCGACACGAAGGAAATCGGCGAGAGCGCCCTCGAGTCCTCGCTCCCCTGGGACCGGATCGCCGGCGTGCCGTTCAAGGCCAGCGCCGTGGGGGCGAGCGAGCCGAGCCTCGCGACACTGTCGGCCTCGGAAGATACCCGCGCGCAGCACGACCCCGACTATCGCTGGCTGGTGTCGGACATCGCCGCCATCGATACGCTGCGCGAGCAGAAGAGCGTGTCGCTCAATCTCAAGGTGCGCCGCGAGGAACGCAGCCGCGAGGACAAGGAACGGCTCGACCGCGAGAACAGCCGCCGGGTTGCCAAGAACCTGCCGCCGCTGAAGAGCGTCACCGACCTCGACAAGGCCAAGGACGACGAGCCCGACGTGATGCTCGATCAGGCCGCGCAGATCATGACCGACGTCGTAACCGGGGTGCGCGTCGTGCCGGCGCAGAAGACGGCGCGGGTGAGCTGACTAGCGCAGTAGGACCCGGAACAGGTCCCAGGTGTCTTCGGCCAGCACGTTGGGTACCTGTGCCGAGCCCTCGGGTGCCGCGCCGACCGAGTCACTCGTCGGACAGGTGTCGGCGGCGCCGCGGTAAACCACCGCGGGCTTCAATCTCTCGCCGTGCCGGCGGATCTCCTCGCTGAGCGCCACCTTGCTCGCGAGCAGCCGCTGGGCACGGCCGATCTGCCCCATGAGCAGCACGCACTCCTTCGGCCCGCCGTAGACGTCTGCCGCCGTACGCCGCCCGGTAGCTTCGCGCGCCATCTGCAGTACCGGCTGCTCGATCACCTCGAGCCGCTTGCACAGCACCTCGGCGTAGGCGATCGCCGCGAGGTTGATCGCACGGCGCGCCTCGATCGACAGCCCGGGGAAGTCCGGCAACGTCTCGGCATTCACGCGCTCGAGCTGCGCCTGGGCCCCGATGAGCGAGGCGCTGGCCGCGGCCGCGGCCGCCTGCGCGCCGTGGATGCGCTTCTCGAGCGCGCGGCGCTTGAAGTAGTGCCAGAAGCGGGTCAGCTTGCCGTGCTCGGCTTGCAGCTGCGTGACCAGGGTGGCGCTTTCCTCGCTCAGCTGCCGCGTGGTGGCGAGCTGCGCTTCGCCGCTCTGGCGACGCGCGAACTGCTCGCGGTTGTGGAGCGCCAGGTGTGACTTGCGCTCGCGCTCATCCTGCTGCTTGGCGAGATCGGCGACGAACTGCGCGAGCAGCTCGCGGCCCGACTGCCACAGCCGCCGCAACTGGTAGAAGGCGAGCGTCGAGTAGGCGGTATCGTTCGAGCCGAGGCGTGCCTCGAGCTCGCTCAGCATGTCCTGCACGCGGGCCGTGGCGGCTTCCTGCTGCTTGACGAGGTCCTTGAGGCGGTAGGTCTCTTCCTGCAGCCCGCCATAGGCCTTCTTGAGCTCCGCACGGTTGCGGAACAGCTCGATCACACGATGCTCGTGGTCGGCCCCGCGCCCTTCCGGGCGCAGGTTGATCTTGAGGAATCCGAGTTGCCGCAACGCGTTCATGAGAATTCGGGCGAATGACCGCCCCTTCTCATGCGCCGGCGGTGAGCCTTGTGCGGGATGAGAAGCGATGACCTCGCTCCACGCAGTATTCCAGCCACTTATTTAACATCACGTTGCGCGCCCAGCGCTGATCCAGTTCACGCTCCGCGCGGGTGCGCAGCGCCTTGAGGACCGGCTGTGTGTGAACCGTGGCCCACTGCTGCGCCTCGACGAGATGCGCGTCATGGTAGATGCGCAGGCGCATGTCCGGATAACGGCTCGCTCCCTGCGCCTCGGGCAGCAGGTAGCTGAGTGCCAGCGTGCTGGTGTAGGGCGAGCGCTCGGTCACGGTGAGAACGAGATCACAATCTCCAACGACCGCGGAACGGTGCGCCCCGGCGAGCTCGCCTAGGGTCCCGGCAAGCCAGCCGAGGCGGATGAAGTTGCTCTCGTACAGACCCATGAGCGCGACGAAGCTGCGCGGCCTGGCGCGCCAGGAAACCCGGGTCAGTGTGTCGTTCGCGAGCACGTCCCGACTATAGCGCGTGAACGCTGCTGTGCAAGCCGACGAGTGCGCGTTTTGTCGCCACTGCGCGACCTGGTTCGCTTGCAAATTCCGTGCGACGCGCGCGCGCGCCGATCTTAAGGACGCAAACGCCTCTCGATTGCTGTAGTGTTGAGAATCCGGCTGGCGATTTCCTCGATCGAGCACTCGGTCGTGTCGAGCGAGGGCAACCCAAAACGCGTGTATAGCGCCTCCGCCGCGCGCAGTTCGTACTGCACCTGGGCACGCGAGGCGTAACGGCTGTCGGGTCGGCGCTCGGAGCGGATCTGCTGCAGCCGTTCCGGCGTGATGGTGAGCGCGTAGAGCTTGCTGCGATAGGGCGCGAGCCGCGCCGGAAGCTTGCCGGCCTCGAGATCATCCTCGGTGAGCGGGTAGTTGGCGGCGAATACGCCGTACTGCAGGGCCATGTACACGCAGGTCGGCGTCTTGCCGACGCGCGAGACTCCAACCAGCACCACGTCGGCGTGCGCGTAGTCGCCGCCGGTGCCATCGTCGTTGGCGAGCGCGAAGTTGGTGGCGTTGATGCGGGTGGTGTAGGCGGCGAGATCCGCGATGCCGTGCGCGCGCCCGGCGCGATGCGTCGAGCGCACGTCGAGCTCGCGCTCCAGGGGGCCTACGAACGCGGCGAAGAAATCCAGGAACAGTCCGTTGGCGCCCGCGACGATATCGCGCAGATCGTCCTGCACCAGCGTGCTGAACACGATGGGCCGCAGCCCCTCCTCCGCCGCCGCGCGGTCGATGCGCCGGACCACTTCCTGCGCCTTGTCAATGCTCGACACAAATGGCAAAGTCACCGCGCGAAATTCCACCCCCTCGAACTGGGTCATGAGGCTGTGACCCATCGTTTCCGCGGTCACGCCGGTCTGATCCGAGACGTAGAAAACGGTTCGACGACTCATCGCGTCAGTGTTTCACCGCACGCGCAGCGGAGCAAGCATCCTTGAACGCCTACGTAATCCCCCTCGAGCAGCTCAAGATGAGCGACGTCGAGACCGTCGGCGGCAAGAACGCCTCGCTCGGCGAGATGATCGGCTCGTTAGCAAAGCTCGGCGTACGCGTGCCCGGCGGCTTCGCCACCACCGCCCGCGCCTACCGTGAGTTCCTCGCCCAGGGCGGCCTCGATGCGCGCATCCGCGCCGAGCTCGCCGCACTCGATGTCGACGATGTCGTGAAGCTCGCCGCGAGCGGCGCGCGCATCCGCGCCTGGATCCTGGCGACGCCCTTCGGCCCTGCGCTGACCTCGGCGGTGAGCGCGGAGCTCAAGCGCATGAGTGGCGGCGCCGAGATCGCCGTGGCGGTGCGCTCCTCGGCTACCGCCGAGGACCTGCCCGATGCCTCCTTTGCCGGGCAGCAGGAGACCTTCCTCAACGTGCGCGGCGTTGCGGCGGTGCTGGACACGATGCACCATGTGTTCGCCTCGCTGTTCAACGACCGGGCCATCTCCTACCGCGTGCACCAGGGCTTCGATCACGGCGCGGTGGCGCTCTCGGCCGGCGTACAGCACATGGTGAGGAGCGATCTCGGCGCGAGCGGCGTCATGTTCACGCTCGACACCGACTCGGGTTTCCGCGACGTGGTGTTCATCACCGCCGCGTGGGGGCTCGGGGAGACCGTGGTGCAGGGCGCGGTGAATCCGGACGAGTTCTACGTCTACAAGCCCGCGCTGCGCGCCGGCAAGCACGCGATCGTGCGCCGCAATCTCGGCGGCAAGGCGCTGAAGATGGTGTACGCCCCGGCCGGCAGCGCCGAGCGCGTCACCACCGTCGAGGTGCCGCAGGCGGACCGCCAGCGTTTCTGCCTCGGCGACGCCGATCTCGAGGCGCTCGCGCGCCAGGCGCTCCTCATCGAGGAGCACTACGGCCGGCCGATGGACATCGAGTGGGGCAAGGACGGCGGCAGCGGCGCGATCTTCATCCTGCAGGCGCGTCCCGAGACCGTGCAGAGCCGCACCGGCCGCACCATTCAGCGCTACACGCTCAAGAACCGCTCGGCGGTGCTCGCCACCGGCCGCAGCATCGGCCAGCGCATCGGCGCGGGCCCCGCGCGCATCATCCGCGACGTGAGCGAGATCGCGCGCGTGCAGGCGGGCGACGTGCTGGTCGCCGACATCACCGACCCCGACTGGGAGCCGGTGATGAAGCGCGCCGCGGCCATCGTCACCAACCGCGGCGGCCGCACCTGCCACGCGGCGATCATCGCGCGCGAGCTCGGCATTCCCGCGGTGGTGGGCTGTGGTGATGCCGCGGCGCGCATCCGCGACGGCCAGCCCGTCACGGTGTCCTGCGCCGAGGGTGACACCGGCCACGTGTATCAGGGAGTGCTCGAGTTCGAGCGCAAGCAGATCGAGCTCGACGCGCTGCCGAAGATCCCGGTCAAGATCATGATGAACGTCGGCAACCCCGACCGTGCCTTCGACTTCGCCAGCATCCCCAACCACGGCGTCGGTCTCGCGCGGCTCGAGTTCATCATCAACCGCATGATCGGCGTGCACCCGCGCGCGCTGCTCGAGTTCGAGCGTCTCGACGGCGAGCTGCAGCAGCAGATCCGCGTGCAGATGGCCGGCTACTCCGACCCGGTCGGCTTCTACGTCGAGAAGCTCGCCGAGGGCATCAGCCAGATCGCCGCCGCCTTCGCCCCCGAGCAGGTGATCGTGCGCCTCTCGGACTTTAAATCGAACGAGTACGCCAATCTCATCGGCGGCGAGCGCTACGAGCCGCACGAGGAGAACCCGATGCTCGGCTTCCGCGGCGCCGTGCGCTACACGGACGAGACCTTCCGCCCGTGCTTCGAGCTCGAGTGCCGGGCGCTGAAGCGGGTGCGCGAGACCATGGGCCTCACCAACGTGGCGGTCATGGTGCCGTTCGTGAGGACGGTCGCCGAGGCGCGCCACGTCACCGAGCTGCTCGCCGCCAATGGGCTCAAGCGCGGCGTCGACGGGCTGCAGATCATCATGATGTGCGAGCTGCCGACCAATGCGCTGCTGGCGGATGAGTACCTCGAGCACTTCGACGGCATGTCGATAGGCTCGAACGACATGACGCAGCTCACGCTCGGGCTCGACCGCGACTCAGCGATCGTGGCGAAGCTGTTCGATGAGCGCGACCCGGCGGTGAAGCGCATGCTCGCGATGGCGATCACCGCCTGCCGCAAGCACGGCAAGTACGTCGGCATCTGCGGCCAGGGACCGTCCGACTACCCGGAGCTGGCGCGCTGGCTGCTCGAGCAGGGCATCGAGAGCATGTCGCTCAACCCCGATACCGTGATCGAGACCTGGCTGTTCCTGGCGCAGCAGCCCAAGTAGCCGGCGAAAGTCACGTCTTTCGCCAATCTAACGAGAAAGGTTGCGCAGGCGCGCCTCGGACGCGGCGCGATCGTTGTCGTCGAAGATCTCCACCTCGACGTGCTCGACCGTGGCCGGATCGAGGCAGCGCGCGTTGACGCTGTAACCGTCGGGATTCGAGCGCGGCACGTAGAACGACTTGACCCCGCAGTGCCGGCAAAAGAGGTGCCGCGCAATACCGGTGTTGAAGCGGTACTCCGTGAGGCTCTCGGCACCCTGCAGTAGCCTGAAACGCGCCCGCGGCACGATCAGGTGCTGGTAGCCGCTCATGCGGCAGATCGAGCAGTTGCAGTCGCTCACCGTGAGGCGCGCGGGAGCCTCCACCTCGAAGGCCACCGCGCCGCAGTGACAGCCACCCCGGTGCGTCACGAGACTCAAACGCCCCCCGCCCCCTGGTACGCCGGCGCGAACAGCTTCGCGCGGTAGTGCCGCAGCTCACGGATCGACTCGTGGATGTCGGCGTTGGCGAGATGCGTGCCCTGCTTCGCGAAGCCGTCGGCGACCGCGGGCGCCCAGCGGCGCGCCAGCTCCTTGAGCGTCGATACGTCGAGGTTGCGGTAGTGGAAGAAGCGCTCGAGGTCCGGCATGTAGCGTGCGAGGAAGCGCCGGTCCTGGCAGATGCTGTTGCCGCACATAGGCGAGCTGCCGGCGGTAACGAGCGGCATGAGGAACTCGAGCGTGCGCTGCTCGGCCTCGGCGGCGCTCACGCGGCTGGCCCGTACCCGGGTGAGCAGGCCCGAGGAGCCGTGCTGGCGCTGGTTCCAGTCGTCCATGCGCGCGAGCACCTCCTCGCTCTGGTGGATCGCGATCACGGGCCCGTCGGCGAGCACGCCGAGCTCGCGATCGGTGACCACGGTGGCGATCTCGATGATGGAGTCCGAGTCGGGCTTGAGGCCCGTCATCTCCAGGTCGATCCAGATGAGGTAGTCGCCGCTCGGCATGTGGTTGGTGGTAGCGTGTCGCTCGGTGCGCGAACCATCGTATCACCTCCCATGAGCGAGACACTCGAGGCCCGCGTGGTCGCCACCTCCGGCCGTCACATGACGGTGCGCGCCGCCGACGGCCGGCTGCTGCGCGCCCGCCCCTTCGGACGTGCCCTCACGGTCGTGTGCGGCGACCAGGTGCAATGCCGCACCGACCCGCGCCACGACGAGCTGCACGTTGTCGCGGTACTGCCCCGGCGCAGCGCCCTCTACCGCGCCAACGTGCGCGGCGGCTCGGAGCCCGTGGTGGCGAATCTCGATGCGTTGCTCGTGGTGCTGGCACCGCTCCCGGCGCCCGATCTCTTCGTGGTCGACCGCTACCTGGCCGCGGCCGCCTCGACGCACATCGCGCCGACGCTGGTGGTGAACAAGGAGGAGCTCGGGATCGATGCGGCGCTCGGCGCCGAGCTCGCCGCGTACGCGGCGGCCGGGTACGCGGCGGTACGCTGCTCGGCGACGACTGGTGCGAACCTCGCGGGACTGCTCGCGGCGATCCCCGCCGGCGCGGCGGCGGCTCTCGTCGGACAATCCGGCGTCGGCAAGTCCTCGCTGGTCGCGCAGCTCCTGCCGGGGGAACAGGTGGCGATCGGCGAGCTGGTCCGCGAGGAGGAAGGCCGCCATACGACTACCGCATCGCGGCTCTTCGAGCTCCCCGGGCAGCGCGCGCTCATCGACTCACCGGGCGTGCGTGACTTTGCGCCGGCGGTCGACCGGCTCGACGCGCGCAGCCTCGGATTCATCGAGGTCGAGCGGCTCGCTCCCGGCTGCCGCTTCCACGACTGCCGGCACATGCGTGAGCCCGACTGCGCGGTGCGCGCCGCGGTCGATGCCGGCACGTTCCATCCGCGCCGCTACGAGAGCTACCGGCGGCTGCGGATGCTGTTTGAGAAGCTCAGCGCGGCCCGCGGACCGGGCGGCCGCAAATGATGCAGCGGCGCGCGGCGCGCAGTGCGCAGCGCGCCGCCTCACACCGACTGGCGCCCCGCGAGCGCGTGCGCCAGCGTGCCACCGTCGACGTATTCGAGCTCTCCGCCCACCGGCACGCCATGGGCGATGCGGCTCGCGCGGATGCCGCGCCGCGCCGCGAGCTCGCTCAGGTAATGGGCGGTTGCCTCGCCCTCGACGGTTGAGTTGGTGGCGAGGATGAGCTCCTGCACCGCGCCTTCGTCGAGGATCGACTCGAGCTCACGCAGTCCGAGCTGCTCGGGACCGATGCCATCGAGCGGCGAGAGGTGTCCCATCAGAACGAAATACCGGCCGCGGTAGCTGCCGGAGGACTCGATCGCCATCACGTCCGCGGGGGATTCGACCGCGCACAGGAGCCCGGATTCGCGCTGCGCCGCGGCGCAGATCGAGCACAGCTCGCTCTCCGTGAGCATGCGGCACCGCCGGCAGCGCACCACCGACTCGAGCGCGGCATCGAGCGCCCCGGCGAGGACGCGCGCTCCGGGCCGTCCCTCCTGCAGCAGGTGGAACGCCATGCGCTGGGCGGTCTTGGGTCCCACCCCCGGCAGGGTGCGCAGTGCCTCGATCAGCTGGGCGAGATGCGGCGAGTGCTTCATCTAGAACGGCAGCTTCATTCCCGGTGGGAGCGAGAGCCCCGCGGTCAGGCTGCCCATCTTCTCCTGCACCTGCACGTCCACCTTGTGCACGGCGTCGTTGGCGGCCGCGGCGATCAGATCCTCGAGCATCTCGCGGTCCTCGCCCGCGACCACCGCCTCGATCTGCACGCGCTTCACCTCGTGGCGGCCGTTCATGGTGATCTTTACCATGCCTCCGCCCGCCTCTCCCACCACCTCGAGGCTGGCGATCTCGGCCTGGGCCTTCTGCATGTTGGCCTGCATCGCCTGAACCTGCTTCATCATGTTGTTGAAATTGCCAGCCATGGAGTAGCCCGTCAGGCGCCGCGCGCCGGGTGAGGAACCAGGATCATTTTACCGGCCGCACGGTGTCCGGCAGCACGGTCGCACCGAATCGCTCGCGCAGCCCCTGCACGTTGGGATCCGCCTCGAAGGCGCGCCGCGCAACGCTGAGCTCCTGCTGCGAGGCGCGTTGCGCCGCGAGTGCCGGGGAGTCGCCCGCGGCGGCGTTCATCTGGAACTCGAGGCGCACCGGCGCGCCGAAGTGGCGCGCCAGCGCCTGGGCCAGCTTCTCCTCCTGTGCCGGAGTGCGCAGCTGCTGGTTTTGCGGAGCGAGGCCGAGGCGCACCACGCCGCCGTTGCGGCCAATGAGCGTGCAATGGTTGGCGAGCTGCCGTGCGGCGCCCGAGAGCTCGAGTGTATTGACGATTGCGGCCCACTGCGTCGGCGCCTGGGCAAGCGCTTCTCCCGACCCAGGCGCTGGGACAGGTGATGTTGCCGCGCGGGGCGCCGCCGGGGCGGTCGTGCGCGTCCCCCCGGGCGCGCCGGCGGGCCGGAACGCCACCATGCGCAGCAGCGTCATCTCGAAGCCGGTGCGCGGGTCGGGCGCGAGCGGCAGGTCGCGCTTGCCGGTGATCGCGGTCTGGTAGAAGAGCTGGACGTCCTCGGGTGTGAGCGCGCGCGCGAGGCGCTCGATCACCTCGGGCGCGAAGATCTCATCGGCCTCGTAGTCGCTCACTGCCTGCCGCAGCCCCACCCGCACCAGGAGCCCGGCGAGCTCATCGAGCAGCTGCGCATAGTCGGGCGCGAACGGCTCGAGCGCCTGCGCCCCTTTGAGGAGCTCGGCGGCGTCGAGCGAGGCAAGCAGCTCGGCGAGCCGTACCACGTGATCGCGGGCCACGCTGCCGAGCATGGCGCGCGCCTCGGCCTCGCCAGCCTTGCCGCCACCGAAGGCGATCAGCTGATCGAGGAGCGAGAGCGCATCGCGCATGCTGCCGTCCCCGGCAAGCGCGATGAGCTTCAGTCCCGCCGCATCGTGCGCGATGCCCTCCTGCTCGAGGATGGCGTGCAGGTGCTGGGCGATTTCGCTCACCGGCAGGCGCTTCAGGTTGAACTGCAGGCAGCGCGACAGCACGGTCATCGGCAGCTTCTGCGGATCGGTGGTCGCGAGCAGGAACTTCACGTGCGGCGGCGGCTCCTCGAGCGTCTTCAGCAGCGCGTTGAAGGAGTGCGCCGAGAGCATGTGCACCTCGTCGATGAGGTACACCTTGAAGCGGCCGCGGGCCGGGGTGTACTGGACGTTATCGAGCAGCTCGCGGGTGTCGTCGACCTTGGTGCGCGAGGCCGCATCGACCTCGATCAGGTCGACGAAGCGGCCGGCGTCGATCTCGCGGCACGCGGCACAGACCCCGCAGGGCTCGGCGGTCACGCCCTTCTCGCAGTTCAGACACTTGGCGAAGATGCGCGCGATGGTGGTCTTGCCCACCCCGCGCGTGCCGGTGAACAGGAAAGCGTGATGCACGCGGCCGGTGTCGAGCGCATTGACCAGCGCGCGGCGCACGTGCTCCTGGCCGATGAGCTCGGAGAATTTCTTCGGACGCCATTTACGCGCGAGCGCGGTGTAGCTCATTCAGTTTCCCGGACAGTTGGAGGCGGCCCGCACCAGCTTAGCCTCCGGCACCCGACATCGCCGCTGCCGCTGCTGCCTTCCGGCCCTGACGGGATTCACGACTGGTCGTCGCGGAGAAGCCGATGCGGACCACCACATTCATTGGCGGAAATGGCCTGCGGCCATTTCCGCGGCCAACCTGCCTGCTCTGTCGACCCCGCCGGCAAAGGGCGTGACCTTTGCCGGCGCACAAAAGGCCGGTTCGGGCCTAGGGCTGTACATGGCGGAGAGGGTGGGATTCGAACCCACGAACACCGGTGAAGATGTTACTGGAATTCCAGTCCAGCGCCTTCGACCGCTCGGCCACCTCTCCGGGGCCGCGAATGATAAAGCATGGGCCCCGGAGGCGCATCCGGCCGGTGCGCCCTCGGGCCCGCGCCGGGTCCCTCAGGCCTGCGGGGGCTTGGCCACCTTGTAGGGCGGCGGCTCGTCGAAACAGGGCTCCCGCCCCTTGCGCGGCGGTGGCGCCGGCTCATTGAGCGCCGGCAGACGCAGTGCGCTCGTGTTATCGGGTGCATCCATTCCCGCGGGGATCTTGAGCGGCGCGACGCTGCGCGCCTGCATGTACGGCTGCTGCTTGTGGCAGGCATAGGAGAGGTGCCGGAACGGGTGGCAGCCGGCCGTCGTCAGCGCGAGCGGCACGAGCCATAACAGGGATCTCACCAGCTTCATCCGGATTTCTCTCCTCAATACGTCATGCGCCGTCACGGCAGCACCCCGGCGCCGCGCGCGGCCTCGCGCAGGCCCGCGTGATGCGCCTCGGACAGCTGCGTCAACGGCAATCTTAGCGCAGGCCCCATGAGCCCCATCTGCGCCAGCGTCCACTTGGCCGGAATCGGGTTCGCCTCGACGAACAGCTCCCGGTGCAGTCCAGCGAGCCGCGCGTCGAGGTCGCGCGCTCTGGTCGCATCCCCGGCCAGGGCCGCGGCCACCATCTCAGACATCGCGCGCGGAGCCACGTTCGCCGTCACCGAAATGACCCCGCGGGCGCCGCAGCCGATCGCCTCGCGCGCGGTCGCATCGTCGCCGCTCAACACCGTGAACCCGCGGGGTGTCGCCTCGACCAGCTCGCGCACCCGGCTCATCTCCGGCAGCGCCTCCTTGATCCCGGCGATACGCGCCACGCGGGCGAGGCGCGCCACGGTCGCGGGCTTCAGGTCCACCGCGGTGCGGCTGGGAACGTTGTAAAGCACCAGCGGCTTGCCGGACGCCGCGGCCGCGGCCGCGAAGTGCTGGTACAGGCCCTCCTGAGTCGGGCGGTTGTAGGCCGGCGTCACCACCAGCAACGCATCGACCGGCAGCTCCGAGAGCCAGCGCACCCGCTCCGCGGTCCCCCAGGTGCTGCTGGTGCCGGCGCCGGCCAGCACCGTGAGCTTGCCGCGGCAGCGCTCACAGGCGCGCAGCGTCAGCTCGCGCAGCTCCAGATCGCGCAGCGTGACCGATTCGCCGCTGGTGCCGCCCACCACGATGCCGTTGGTGCCACTCGCGAGGTGAAAGTCGAGCAGCCGCGTCCAGGCTTCCAGATCGACGGCGCCGTCGGGGCGCATGGGAGTGACGATGGCAACCAGGCTGCCCGAGAGGACCATGAGACTTTCAGCGTGTGCGGGGGACCGCGGATGTTACGAGCCGGACTCCCGCCGAGGCAAGCCTTAAGCGTGCGGGGACCCGCGGGAGGTCGCAACGGACGGGCGCTCCCGGTACACTCGGCGCCGCAGGCTGGGAAAAGTACTTCCGCCACCCACAGATGAAGCAGCACCTGGCCGTTTCGGCGATCGGCAGCGACCGAACGGGGATGGTTCACGATCTGACCCGCGTCATCAGCGAGTCGGGTGGCAATATCAGTGAAAGCCGCATGGCGAACCTCGGCACCGAGTTCGCGATGCTGCTGCTGGTTTCGGGCAACTGGCACGCGCTCGCCAAGCTCGAAACGGAGTTGAAGCGCCTCGCCGAGACCAGCAACCTCAGCATTCACCTGCGGCGCACCGAGCCACGCGCGCCGCGCACCGACATGCTGCCCTACTCGATCGACGTCGTATGTCTCGATCAGGCGGGTATCGTCTCGGGGCTCGCCGGGTTCTTCGCGACGCGCGGTATCGACATCGCCGAGGCCTCGACCCGCAGCTACCCGGCCGCCCACACCGGCGCGCCGATGTTCGCCGTGCAGATGATCGTCAACGTCCCCAGCCGCATCCACGTCGCGCACCTGCGCGAGGAGTTCATGGAGTTCTGCGACTCGCTCAACCTCGACGCCATCCTCGAGCCGGTCAAGTCCTGAAAGAGATGCGCGAGATCAAGACGGGGAACAGGGTGCCGGGATTCTCCCTGCCCATGACGGGAGGCGGCACGTGGAGCCTGAAGGACGCAGCCGGCGACAAGCTGGTCATCTACTTTTACCCGCGCGATATGACCTCGGGCTGCACGCGCGAATCGCAGGACTTTCGCGACCTGTACGGCGCGTTCCGCAAGGCGGGGGTGACGGTCGTGGGGGTGTCCCGCGACAGCGTCGCCTCGCACGACAGGTTCACCGCCAGGGAATCCCTGCCCTTTGCGCTGCTCGCCGACACGGACGAGCGCGTCTGCAAGCTGTTCGACGTCATAAAAACGAAAAGCCTTTACGGCAGAAAGTATCTCGGGGTCGAGCGCAGCACCTTCCTCATCGATGCCACGGGAAGGCTGCGGCAGGAGTGGCGCAACGTGAAGGTCCCTGGTCACGCGGAGGCAGTGCTTGAAGCAGCGCGGAATCTCTGAACCCGGTCCCACGGCAGCCTCGGGCGAGGGGCGCGCGGTGAAAGGCAGGCCGCGCGGCGGGCGGCGGCTGTTCGTGCTCGACACCAACGTGTTGATGCACGATCCCACGGCGATCTTCCGCTTCGAGGAGCACGACGTATACCTGCCGATGGTGGTGCTGGAAGAGCTCGACGCGCACAAGAAGGGTCTGTCGGAGGCCTCGCGCAACGTGCGCCAGGTGAGCCGCTTCCTCGACGACATGATGCGCGATGTGACCAAGGAGCAGATCGACCTCGGCCTGAAGCTCCCGAGCGGCTACTCCGGTAACCACGGCAAACGCCCCTCGAGCGGGCGGCTGTTCTTCCAGACACGCCAGTTGGCGAGCGCGCTCCCCGACAGCCTCCCGGGGCAGAACGGCGACAACGCGATCCTCGCGCAGACGCTCGCGCTGCAGAACGAGCAGCAGGACGCGCGCGTGATCCTGGTGTCGAAGGACATCAACCTGCGCATCAAGGCGGCGGTGCTCGGTGTGCACGCCGAGGACTACTACAGCGACAAGACGCTCGAGGACTCCGACGTCCTCTACACGGGCGTGACGGCGCTGCCGGACGACTTCTGGGAGAAGCACGGCAAGGACATGCGCTCCTGGAAAGACAGCGACCGCACTTTCTACGAAATCACCGGGCCCGCGGTGCGCGAGTGGCACCCGAACCAGGGCGTGTTCGAGGACACACCCGAGGGCATCGAGGGTATCGCGCGCAAGATCAGCGGCGACACCGCCACCATCGAGCTGACCCGCGACTACCGCAACGAGCGCCACAACGTCTGGGGCGTGACGGCGCGCAACCGCGAGCAGAACTTCGCGCTCAATCTGCTCATGGACCCGGAGATCGACTTCGTCACGGTGCTCGGACCCGCCGGCACCGGCAAGACGCTGCTGGCGCTCGCCGCCGGTCTCATGCAGACGCTCGAGACCAACCGCTTCGTCGAAATCATCATGACGCGCGTCACCATCCCGCTCGGCGAGGACATCGGCTTCCTGCCGGGAACCGAGGAGGAGAAGATGGAGCCGTGGATGGGCGCCCTCATGGACAACCTCGAGGTGCTCACCGGCTCGCAGGAGGGCGGCAACTGGGGGCGCGCGGCGACCAACGACCTGCTGCGCAACCGCATCAAGATCCGCTCGCTCAACTTCATGCGCGGGCGCACCTTCCTCAACCGCTACCTGATCCTCGATGAGGCGCAGAACCTGACGCCGAAGCAGATGAAGGCGCTGATCACGCGCGCCGGCCCCGGCACCAAGCTCGCCTGCCTCGGTAACATCGCGCAGATCGATACACCCTATCTCACCGAGATGACCTCCGGGCTCACCTACGCGGTGAACCGCTTCCGCGGCTGGGCGCACTCCGGACACGTGACGCTGGTACGCGGGGAGCGCTCGCGGCTCGCCGACTTCGCTTCGGACATCCTCTAGGCGCGCCCGCCCGGCGCGCCCGGCTCCCACCCGGGCGGGATTCGGTGTACCCTGATCCTGCGTCGGTCCGCCGGCGGTAACTGCTTTGTAAGCCTCTGTAAATATTCGGAAACTCGCCGCCCCGATCGCGGTCGAAGCCAAGGATCATGCACCGCCTGCTCGTCTTCCTCGTCACCGCCGTGCTGGGCTCGGCGACGCTCGCATTTGCGGGCGAGCCTCCCATGCGGACCGGACGCGACCTGACCGGTCCGACCCCGGGCTCCGACCTGCCGGACATGGGCAACCCCGCCGAGACCGTGCTCTCCAAGAGCGACGAGTTCCGCCTCGGCGCCATGGTGGCGAAGGAGATCCGCGACCAGAACGGCCTCATCGAGGACCCGGAGGTCAGTGAGTACATCAACGACATCGGCAAGCGCCTCGCCTCGCAGAGCGAGATGGGCGGGGAGTATTTCCACTACTTCGTGATCAAGGACACGAGCATCAACGCCTTCGCGGTCACCGGTGGCTACGTGTTCATCAACGGCGGGCTGATACTCGCCAGCGAGACCGAGTCGGAGCTTGCCGGGGTCATGGGGCACGAGACCGCGCACATCACCCAGCACCACATTGCGCGCATGCTCGCCGACCAGTCGCGCCAGAGCCTCACCACCGCGGCCGCCCTGATCGGCGCCATCCTCCTCGGGGCGCTCGCCGGCGGCGGCCAGGCCACCGAGGGCGCCATCGTCGCGGCGCAGGGCATGGCGGTGCAGCACCAGATCAACTTCACGCGCGATAACGAGCGGGAAGCCGACCGCGTCGGCATCAGCTATCTGGCCGGCGCGGGCTTCGATCCCTACGGCATGGGCGAGATGTTCGAGACGATGTCCAAGCACGCGGGGCTCACGGCGACCTACATCCCGGCGATGCTGATCGACCACCCGATGGACTCCGACCGCGAAGCCGAGCAGCAGGCACGCGCGGCGCAGTTCCCACCCCGCACCGGCAAGGACTCCCTGAGCTACGAGCTGATCCGCGAGCGCGTGCGGGTGCTCACCGCCACCGGCGACACCGACATGGCGCTCGAGTACGCGCAGAAGATCGCGCACGGCGGTGACAACCTCGGCAACCAGTACGGGCGCGCGCTCGCGCTCATGAGCGGCAACCAGGAAGCCGTGTGGGAGGCGGTCGGCATCCTCTCGAGGCTCGTGCAGCAGAACGAGCAGCTGACGGTGCTCTATTCGGCGCTCGGCCAGGCGCAGGCCAAGGCCGGGCACCTGAACGACGCGCTCGCGACCTTCAAGCGCGCCGAGACGCTCTTCCCGCGCAACGTCCCGGTGACGGTGCGCTACGCCGAGACGCTGATGGCGGCCAACCGTCCGGCTGAGGCGCACACCATGCTGCTCGATCTGTTCAACGTGGTGCCGCCGACGCCCGATCAGATCCGTCTCACCGCGCTCGCGGCGAGCGCCGCCGGTGACCCCGGCGATGCTTACTTCTACATGGGCGAGTACCAGATCGCCAACGGCGACCTGCAGCTCGCCATCCAGCAGATTCAGCTGGCGCTCGCGGCTCCGGGCCTCTCCGTCATCCAGCGGCAGCGCTACCGCGCGCGGCTCGACGAAGTCCGCGACTTCCTCGCCACCACCCGCAAGCCCCGCCTCACCGACAACGGCGACCCGGGATCGGGGCGTGGCGGCGGCCGCGTCCACTGACCTACAGCGCGCGCAGGCCGCTGTTACAATTCCTGGTATGAGCTCCACCACCCGCGCCTGCCTCGCGGCGCTGCTCCTGTTGCTGGCCGCGGGTTGCGCCTCACAGCCACCCGGCCGCCCCGACCCGCGCGATCCGTGGGAGCGGATGAACCGCGCGACCTACGCCTTCAACGACAAGTTCGACAAGGCGCTGTTCCGCCCGGTGGCGCGCGGCTACCGCGCGGCCGTGCCGCACGTCGTGCAGACCGGCATCCGCAACGCCTTCGACAACGTCGATAGCACCATCACCATGGTGAACGACCTGCTGCAGGGACAGTTCACGCCGTTCGTGCGCGACACCGGGCGGCTGCTGGTCAACACCGTGATCGGCATCGGCGGCCTGTTCGATCCGGCGACCGCCATGGGCCTCGAGAAGGGCGACCGCGACCTCGGCCAGACGCTCGGCAAGTGGGGCGTGAAGAGCGGACCTTACGTGGTGCTGCCGTTCCTCGGGCCGAGCGACGTGCGCGACACCTTCGGCCGCGCCGGCGATGCCTTCAGCACGCCGCGCACCTACATCAGCAACACCTACTGGAACTACGGCTCGTGGGCGCTCGAGAAGATCGACTGGCGCTCGCGGGTGCTCGATTCCGACCGGCTGATCGATGGCGCCTACGACCCGTACGCGTTCCTGCGCAACGCCTACCTTCAGAACCGTCAGTTCAAGGTCCGTGGCGGCAACTCGCGCAGCGAGGAGGACGAGGAGCAGAAGATGCTGGAGGAATCCGGCATCGATTCAGGGGCACAGCCGCCCCCGGCACAGCCGCCAGCCGAGCAGCCCCGGTCCGAGCAGCCGCCGCCCCCGCCGAAGTAGCCCTTGGCGGCTACACGCCGCGCTCGAGCAGTTCCTCGACCTCGCTGATCCGGCCAAGCGCCATGAGGCCCGCTGGCAGGTGCGTAAAGCGCAGCGAACGCTGCTGCGCCTTCGCGGCGGCGAGCCAGTCGATGAGCACCGTGAGCCCGGCGCTGTCGGAGGCCGTGACCCCTTTGCAGTCGACGATCAGCGGCCCCGTGCCGCCGCGCGCGAGTGCGGCCAGGCCGAGCTCGCGCGCATGGCGCGCGCTCGCGAAGGTGAGCGGTCCCTCGGCGAGCAATGCGCCCTCCCCCGGGGCCAGCGTGAAGGGCCCCGAGGTCAGGTCGAACGCCGGGCTCGTCCCGGGCAGCGCCATGGCTCTCAGCTGCCGGTCTGCTTGGCGATCTGGCCGGGCTTCTCGCCCGACTCGAGGCGCTTGATCACGGTCTCGAGCCCCTGACTCTCGATCTGCGCGCCGAAGTCCTCGCGGTAGCTCTTCACGTAGCTGATGCCGTCGATGACCACGTCCCACGCCTTCCAGCCCTGCGGCGTCAAGTGCAACGAGTAGTTGACCGAGACGAGGTCGCCGTTGCGGCGCCGTACGTCGGTACGCACCGTAGCGCTGGTAGCGCCGGGCTCGAGGCGGGTCGGGTAGATCTTCAGCCGGTCGGAGGTGAACTCGGCCAGCGCGTCCCCGTAGTTGGCGAGCAGGGAGTGGTAGAAGGCGTTGATGAAGCGCTGCCGCTGCTCTGGTGTCGCGGTGCGCCAGAACTGGCCGAGCACGACACGCGCCGAGGTGTCGGCGTCGAAGTGCGGCTTGAGGTACTTGTCGACCAGCGCGGCGATCTTCTTCGGGTCGCGCCGGTACTCCTCCCGGTTCTTGTCGAGATCACCCAGCATGCCTTGCGCGGTCGCCTGCACCAGCGCGGTCGGGTCGCTCGCGTCCTGCGCCGTGGTGGCCGCGGGTACCGTCGCCGGGGCCGCGGGTACCGCCGCCGGGGCCGCCGGCGCGCCCCGCGCGAGGGCCACCGCTGCGGCGCAGCTCCATACCGCGGTCAGTACGAGTGTCATGGGTCTCATTTCTTAGGCTCCTTGTCGCCGCCCTTGTCAGTGTCACCGCTCCCCTTGCTCGCAAAGCTCGCAAAGAACTTGTTGATGAGGCTCTCGAGCACGATGGCCGACTGCGTCATGTCGATGCGGCTGCCATCCTTCAGAAAAGTATCGAGCCCGCCCGGGCTGATGCCGACATATTTGCCGCCGAGCAGCCCCTCGGTCTGGATGCTGGCGAAGCTGTCGTCGGGGATCTCGTTGTACTGTGGGTCGATGCGCATGCGCACCACGGCCTTGTAGACCCGCGAGTCGAAGCGGATACCCGCCACCTCACCGACGCGCACCCCCGACATGGTGACTGGGGAGCCCACCTTGAGGTCGCCGATGTTGTCGAATGCCGCGGTCACGTAGTACCCCGCTTTCTGCCCGCCGAGCTTGAGTCCGCTGGCCGGCAGCTGCGTCGTGAGAAACAGCAGCGCCGCGAATCCCAGCAGCACGAACAGGCCGGTTCCTATCTCCAGGGTTCGATTGCTTTGCATGGCCCGAGGTTCCTCCTCATAGGAAAGCGGCGGTCAGTACGTAGTCGAGCAGCAGGATGATCACCGACGAGGCCACGACCGTGCGGGTGGTGGCGAGCCCGACCCCGGCCGCGGTGGGCTCGGCATGATAGCCCTCGTACACCGCGATCAGGCTGCAGGCGACACCGAACACAGCGCCCTTGACCATCCCTTCGCTGATATCGTGCAGGTCGACCGAGCCCTGCGTCTGCGACCAGAAGACGCCGCGGTCCACGCGCATCAGCTGCACGCCGACCAGCTGCGCGCCGAAGAGCCCGATCATGCTGAAGATGGCCGTGAGCAGCGGCATGGCGATCACGCCGCCGAGGAAGCGCGGCGCCGCCACGTAGCTCATGGGATCGACTGCCATGATCTCCATGGCGGTGAGCTGATCGGTGGCGCGCATCAGCCCGATCTCGGAGGCGAGCGCGGTACCGGCGCGGCCGGCGAACAGCAGCGCCGTGATCACCGGCGAAAGCTCGCGCAGGAGTCCGAGCGCCGCGGCGGTGCCGAGGGCCTCCTCGGAGCCGAAGCGCTGCAGCAGGTCGTAGCCCTGCAGTCCCAGTACCATGCCGACGAACAGGCCCGACATCATGATGATGATGAGCGAGCGGGCACCGGTGTTGTAGATCTGGAGTATGAGGAGCCGCGGCCGCGCCAGCGCGGGCACGACCCCAATCAGCAGGCGCGCGAAGAACAGCGTCACCGCGCCGAGCCGGCGCACGCCGCCGAGCAGGTAGCCGCTCGGGCGCAGGTTCATCATGCCTCGTCCGCCTCGAGCAGCTGCGTGGCGTAGTCGGGCGCCGGGTAATGAAACGGCACGGGGCCGTCGGCGCTACCGGTCATGAACTGGCGCACGGCGGCGGAGTTGCTGGCGCGCAGCTGCGCCGGCGCGCCGGCGGCGGCGACCCTGCCCGCGGACAGGAGGTAGCTGTCGTCGGCGATGGTGGCGAGCTCCTGCACGTCGTGCGAGACGACTACGCTCGTGATGCCGAGCGCCTCGTTCATATGCTTGATGAGCCTCAGGATCACGCCGAGGGAGATCGGATCGAGACCGACGAAGGGCTCGTCGTAAATGAGGAGCTCCGGATCCATCACGATGGCGCGCGCCAGCGCCACGCGGCGTGCCATGCCGCCCGAGAGCTCCCCGGGCATGAGGCTCGCGGCGCCGCGCAGCCCGACGGCCTGGAGCTTGGTGAGCACCAGCAGGCGGATCAGCGGCTCGGGCAGATTCGTGTGCTCGCGCACCGGGAAGGCGACGTTCTCGAACACGTCCATGTCGGTGAGCAGCGCGCCGTTCTGGAACAGCATGCCCATGCGGCGCCGCAGGCCGTAGATCTCCCGGCGGCCGAGCGCCGCGAGGTCGCGCCCGAATACCTGCACCGTCCCGCGCTCGGGGCGGATCTGCGCGGTGATGAGCCGCAGGAGCGTCGTCTTGCCAGTACCGCTCGGCCCCATGATGGCGGTGATGCGGCCGCGGCGGACCTCCAGATCGAGCCCGGCAAAGATCGGCCGCCCGCCGGCGGCGTAGTGGACGTCACGCACTGCGACCACCACGTCGCCCGCCGGGGCGGGCGGAGCGGCTGGTGCCGGGTTGTTACTGGCCACGCGAGCGCGGTGCTGCGACCGTGCCTCAGGCGGCCCGGCTCTCCATGTCCGGCGCGTAGCGGCCGGTGGTCGCCGCGCCGTTCAGCTGCGCGCGCCGGGCGAACTCCTTCTGGCCGGCGGCGAAGTTGGCCGGCAGCCCGCCCCAGGCCTTGAGCGCCGTGTCCTGCAACGCCCGGCCGTAGCTGAACGTGAGCCCCCAGGGGAGCGGCCCCAGGCGGTTCATGAGCGAGAGATGCAGCGTCGCCTCGGTCGGCGACTGGCCGCCGGACAGGAAGGCGATACCGGGCACCGCCGCCGGCACGTGACGCTTGAGCACGCGCACGGTCGCCTCGGCGACCGCCTCGGGTGAGGCGCGCTCGGGGGCCTTCTTGCCGGAGATCACCATGTTGGGCTTGAGAACCATGCCCTCGAGCGCCACGCGGTGCTCGAACAGCTGCTCGAACACCACCGCCAGCACCTGCTCGGTGACTTCCGAGCAGCGCTCGAGCGAGTGGGCGCCGTCCATGAGCACTTCGGGCTCGACGATCGGCACGATGCCGTTTTCCTGGCAGAGCGCCGCGTAGCGCGCCAGTGCGTGCGCGTTGGCGGCGATCGCGAAGTCGGTGGGAATGCCGGCGGCGATGTCGATCACCGCGCGCCACTTGGCGAAGCGCGCACCCAGGCCGTGATACTCGATGAGCCGCTCGCGCAGCCCGTCGAGCCCCTCGGTGATGGTCTCGCCGGGGAAGCCGGCGAGCGGCTTCGCGCCGAGATCGACCTTGATGCCGGGGATCATGCCCTGCTTCGCCAGATATTGCGGGAAGGGCGTGCCGTCCCCGGTCTTCTGGTGGATGGTCTCGTCGTACAGGATCACGCCGCTCACCGCCTGCGCGGCCCCGGGGGCGGTGAACAGCATCTCCCGGTAGGTGCGGCGGTGCTCCTCGGTCGAATCCAGCTTGATGCTGTCGAAGCGCTTCTTGATCGTGCCGCCGCTCTCGTCCGCGGCCAGAATGCCCTTGCCCTTGGCGACCATCGCCGTGGCAACGCGGTTGAGCTCACTGAGATTCATCGTCCACTCCTTAAGGCGACCGACGCGTCCGACCGCAGAACGCGGTGCTGTCGTCATCGCAAACCGACGAAAACCGGGGCCCCAAGGATAGCAAAGTCGGACCCCGCGCCGGCTTGGGATATGCACCCCCGCGCTTGGTTCCACAGGCAATTAGTACTAAAATAGTCCTAGTTTCAAGAGGGTGCCTCCATGCTGCGGATCAGCCGGCTCACCGACTACGCCACCGTGCTCCTCGCCGCGCTCGCCGGCGAGCCGGGGCGCGTGCGCACCGCCACCGCGCTCGCCGATGAGACCCACATCGCCGCACCCACGGTGAGTAAGCTCCTGAAGCAACTGCAGCGCGCCGGGCTCGTGACTTCGACCCGGGGCCTGCACGGCGGCTACCAGCTGTCGCGCCCGCCCGCGCAGATCAGCGCCGCGACGATTCTGGACGCGCTCGAAGGGCCGGTGGCGCTCACCGACTGCGCCGCGGGCCAGGGCAACTGCGAGATCGAGGACAGCTGCCGCGTGAGCCGCGTCTGGCAGCGGCTGAATCTCGCCATCCGCCGCGCCCTCTACGACGTGACCCTCGCGCAGCTCGCCGGCATCGATGCCGCCCCGGCGCGCCTCCCCGCCCTCGAGCGCGAGATGAAGGCCGCGGCCGGCCGCGTGCCGGCGCGCTGAAGGTAAGCGCGATGAGCGAAACCGCCAAAGAGCTCGAGAGCCTGATCGGCCGCGGCTACCAGCACGGCTTCGTCACCGAGATCGACTCCGACACCGTGGCTCCGGGACTCGATGAGGACGTGGTGCGGCTCATCTCGCGCAAGAAGGGCGAGCCGGCCTTCCTCACCGAATGGCGCTTAAAGGCGCTGCGCCACTGGCTCACCATGAAGGAGCCGCACTGGGCGCACGTGCGCTTCGCGCCCATCGACTACCAGGCGATCTCGTACTACTCGGCCCCCCGGACGAAGAAGGACGGCCCGAAGAGCCTCGCCGAGGTCGACCCGAAGCTCCTCGAGACCTACGAGAAGCTCGGCGTGCCGCTGCACGAGCGCGCGCGCCTCGCGGGCGTCGCCGTGGATGCGGTGTTCGATTCGGTCTCGGTCGCCACCACTTTCAAGGAGCGGCTCGCCTCCGCTGGCGTCGTGTTCGCGCCGTTCTCGGAGGCGGTGCGCAGCCACCCCGAGCTCATCGAGCAGTACCTGGGAAGCGTGGTCCCGTACACGGACAATTTCTTTGCGACCCTCAACTCCGCGGTGTTCTCCGACGGCTCCTTCGTCTACGTGCCGAAGGGCGTGCGCTGCCCGATGGAGCTGTCGACGTACTTCCGCATCAACGCACTCAACACCGGACAGTTCGAGCGCACGCTCATCATCGCGGATGCCGGCAGTTACGTGTCATATCTTGAAGGCTGCAGTGCACCCATGCGCGACGAAAACCAGCTGCACGCCGCCGTCGTGGAGCTGGTCGCGCTCGATGATGCCAACATCAAGTACTCGACCGTGCAGAACTGGTATCCGGGCGATGCGCAGGGTCGCGGCGGCATCTACAACTTCGTCACCAAGAGGGGCGAATGCCGCGGCCGCAACGCACACATCTCCTGGACCCAGGTCGAGACCGGCTCGGCGATCACCTGGAAGTACCCGAGCTGCGTGCTGCGCGGTGAGGGCTCGAGCGGCGAGTTCTACTCGGTCGCAACCGTCAACAACCACCAGCAGGCCGATACCGGCACCAAGATGATCCATATAGGACCGCGCACGCGCAGCACCATCATTTCCAAGGGCATCTCCGCCGGCCACGGCCAGAACACCTACCGCGGGCTCGTCAAGATGCTGCCGAGCGCCCACGGCGCACGCAACTTCACCCAGTGCGACTCGCTGCTGATGGGCGGCAAGTGCGCGGCTCACACCTTCCCGTACGTCGAGGTGAAGAACCCGACAGCGACCGTCGAGCACGAAGCAAGTACCTCCAAGATCAGCGACGACCAGCTGTTTTACTGCCTGGCCCGTGGGATCTCCCAGGAGGACGCGGTCAACCTCATCGTGAGTGGCTTCTGCAAGTCGGTGTTCAAGGAGCTGCCGATGGAGTTCGCCGTCGAAGCCTCCAGGCTCCTCGCGGTGAGCCTGGAAGGCGCGGTGGGCTGACATGACACGCCAGGCGCTCCTTTCGATCCGCGATCTCGGCGTCAGCGTCGACGGTAAGCAGATCCTGAATGGCCTCACTCTGAACGTGGCCAAGGGCGAAGTGCACGCCATCATGGGCCCGAACGGCTCAGGCAAGAGCACCCTCGCCTACGTGCTCGCCGGCCGCCCCGGCTACGAGGTGACCTCGGGCAGCATCACCTACCAGGGGCACGACCTGCGCGCACTCGCGCCCGAGGAACGCGCGCGTGCGGGCTTATTCCTCGGCTTCCAGTACCCGGTGGAGATCCCGGGCGTCAACAACGTCTATCTCCTCAAGGCCGCCCTCAACGCCCAGCGCAAGGAGCGCGGACTCCAGGAAGTGGATGCCTTCGAGTTCCTGACGCTGGTGCGCGAGAAGATGAAGCTCATGCAGATCGAGGACAGCTTCCTGTCGCGCGGCGTGAACGAGGGCTTCTCGGGCGGCGAGAAGAAGCGCAACGAGATCCTGCAGATGCTGGTGCTCGAGCCGACACTCGCGGTGCTCGATGAGACCGACTCCGGGCTCGACATCGATGCGCTGAAGGTGGTCGCGGCGGGAGTCAACTCGCTGCGCTCGCCCGAGCGCTCGTGCCTGCTGGTGACCCACTACCAGCGGCTGCTCGAGTACGTCGTGCCCGACTTCGTGCACGTGCTGGTGCGCGGCCGCATCGCGCGCAGCGGCGACCGGAGCCTCGCGCTCGAGCTCGAGCGGCGCGGCTACGACTGGGTGAGCGGCGCGGCCGCCTGAGTCGCCATGAGCACTCCCCTCACCGCCCGGATCGCCGCGGAGCACGCGCGCACCCTCGGTGCATTGCCGCCACAGCTCGCCGGTGGCGCGCGGCGCCGCGCCGCCATGGAGGCGCTCGCCACGGCGGGTCTTCCCGGCGCGCGCGATGAGAACTGGAAGTACTCCAACCTGCGCCCGCTCGAGCGCCAGAGCTTCACGCCCGCGCCGCTCAACTCGCGGCCCCCGGCGGCCGCCGCGCCCGCCGTGCTGCCCGAGCGGCTCCCCGGTTTCGCGCGCTATGTGTTCATCGACGGCAACTTCGCGCCGGCCCTCTCGGATGCGCTCGGGGCGAGCCCGGCACGCATCCTGCCGCTCGCGGTCTTCGAGAGTGAGGGCGGCGCTGACCTGCGCGAACACGCCAGCCGGGATGAGCGTTTCGCGCTTCTCAACGCGGCGTTCGCGACCGATGGCGCATCGATCACCGTGCCGGCGACGACGGCGGAGATCCCTCGCATCGAGCTCCTGTTCGTCGCCAGCGCCGCGGCTGAGGCCGGCGCCTCCTACCCGCGGGTGGAGCTGCGCCTCGAGCCCGATGCCCGGCTCACCCTCATCGAGCGCCACCTGAGCGCGGCGGACGGCGCGAGCTTCGTGACGAGCGCGATCGGTGTCGAGGTCGCGCGCGGCGCGGCGCTCGAGCACTACCGCCTGCAGGAGCTCGGCTCCCGGGCGATCCTCTTCGACTCGCTCAGCGCCACGCTCGCGGCGGACGCGCGCTATCGGCTGCGCGCCATCGGCAGCGGGGCGCACGCGGCGCGCTCGACGCTGCGCGTGCGCCTCGCCGGCGAGCGGGCCGAGCTCGCGCTCGCGGCGGCGAGCCTCGGCGACCGCCAGCAGGTGCAGGACACTTATGCGGTCGTCGAGCACCTGGCGCCCAACGGCCGCACCGAGGAGACCTTCCGCGGCATCGCCGCGGGACGCGCGCGGGTCGCCTTCAACGGCAAGATGGTGGTCGCGCGCGAGGCGCGCGGCAGCGATTCCCGCCAGTCGCTGCGCGGGCTCCTGGCCGGCCCCGAGGCCGAGATCGACGTGCGGCCGCAGCTCGAGATCTACACCGACGAGGTGAGCGCCAGCCACGGCGCGACCGCCGGCAAGCTCGACGACCACATGCTGTTCTATCTCCTCTCCCGCGGCCTCGATCGCGAGGCCGCGCTGCGGGCGCTCAAGTGGGCGTTCCTCGGCGACGTGGTCGCGCGCATCGAGCCGCCGGAGCTGCGGCGGCAGATCGAGACGCGCCTCGCCGGGCAGATGCAGGACGGTGCCGCACTCCGGGAGCTCCTCTGATGGCCGCCGACGCCTCGATTCTCACCCCTGCGCCCGCCCCGGCCTACGACGCGGCGCGCGTGCGGCGCGATTTTCCGATTCTGGCGACACAGGTGAACGGCCATCCGCTCGTCTACCTCGACAGCGCCGCCTCCTCGCAGCAGCCGCTGCCGGTGCTGCGCGCGGTCGAAGACTACGCCACTCATTCGCACGCCAACGTGCACCGCGGCGTGCACGCGCTCAGCCAGGCGGCGACCGCCGCCTTCGAGGGCGCGCGCGAGCGGGTACGGCGCTTCGTCAATGCGCGCTCGACGCGCGAGATCGTGTTCGTACGCGGCACCACCGAGGCCATCAACCTCGTGGCGCAGTCTTACGCCCGGCCGCGCTTCGGTCCGGGG
>Ga0210394_10001052_pt1 | contig 47650 bp, 34 predicted proteins | sample IncBWC12MmetaG_FD_160121 | JGI IMG/M metagenome (GOLD analysis project Ga0210394, IMG submission 160121) | Forest soil microbial communities from Barre Woods Harvard Forest LTER site, Petersham, Massachusetts, United States - Inc-BW-C-12-M | ecosystem: Environmental > Terrestrial > Soil >...
ATTCGCCGCTGGTGATGCCGGTGTGCAATACCGCGTTGGCCGCAAACGTCTTGTAGTTGGTCGGCGCCGCAATGTGGCAGATGTTACAGGCCTGGTTCGCCGGATTCGGCATATGGCCCGCGGGCATCGCGTTACTGTTCCAGTTTGCAGTGGTGTGACAGCCGACGCAGTCCCCGGTCAGCATCGTACCGGAGTTGTGATCCGCAGGTCGCAGCTGCAGTGCCGTCGTGCTGCCGACATAGTAGCTCTTGCCGGTGTCATGACAGGTGTCGCAGGTCATCGTGGACACGAAGGCGTGAGTCGCCTGGGTCATGTTCATCGGGCCGAATCCGCCCGCCGCATAGTTCGGCGCGTGGCAGTTGCCGCAATCATTGCCTGTGAAGGACGGAATATGCGCCGGGGACAGCGGGACGGCCGCCTTGATGAAGTTGGCGGGGATGGCGACGTGGTAGAAATCCAGCTGCGTCGCGCCGCCGTGGCACTGGGCGCAGCCGCTCGTGATGCCTGTATGCAGTATCGGAGTGCTTGCCAAAATCGCGAAGTTTGTTCCCCCGGTGTGGCAGACCGAGCAGGTCTGAGTGCCGGGAATCGGCATGTGACCGCCGGGCAGCGTCTTGGGCGTGGTCCAAGCCGTCGTGTTGTGGCACTGCGAGCAATCACCCGCCGTCATTTGCGGCAGGCTTGGGTTGTGGATGTGGTCGTAGGTCGCCGTGACCCCGGTGCCGTCGGGCCGGGTCTGCAGAGCCGGCGTCGACGCGCCCAGATAGAAACTCGCGCCGGTATCGTGGCAAGTGTCGCAGGTCGTCGGTACGAAGGCATGTTTGGCCGCGCTCATGTTGGTCGGGCCGAACCCGCCGGCAACATAGTTGGCGGCGTGGCAAGAACTGCAATCGGCTCCGGTCAGGTATGGAATGTGTGGCGGCGCGAGCCCCGCCGCCGCCTTAATGGCGACGTCATTGTTGTAGAACGACAGTACGGTCGTCGTGTTGCCGTGGCATTGAGCGCAGCCGTTGGTGATACCGGTGTGCAGCACCGCGATGCTTGCAAAAGTCTTATAACCGGCTTGAGTACTAAGATCTCCCGTGTGGCACACCGCGCACGCTTGGTTGGCGGGGTTCGGCATATGGCCGGCCGGCATCAAATTGCTGTTCCAGTTGGTCGTCGTGTGGCACCCCGAGCAATCGCCGGTCTGTTGCTGCGGCGTACCGATGCCCGCCATGTGATCGGCCGGACGGCCCTGCAGCGCCGGAGTCGAGGTGCCCAGGTAGAAGGTCAAACCCGCCTCATGACAGCTGTCGCAGGCCGTGGGCACGAAGGCATGCTTGGCCGCGCTCATGTTGGTGGGACCAAATCCGCCCGTCACATAGTTCGAGGCGTGGCAGGAACTGCAATCGGTTCCCGAGATATAGGGAATATGCGCGGGCGTGAGCACCGCATCTTTGGGCGTGTAGCTGTTGGCCCAGGTCAGGGCCGTTGTGGTGTTGCCGTGGCACAGTCCGCAATTGGCGGTGATCCCGGTGTGCAGCGCGGACAGAGCCGCCAGCGTGGCCGGCGTGTAGTCGCTCGGCGCCGAGGCGTGGCACTGGACGCAGGTCAGGTTGCTCGGGTTCGGCATGTGACCCGTGGGCAGGGTGCTGCTGGTCCAGTCCTTGGTCGTGTGGCACGCCGAGCAGTCGCCGGTGACCATGGCGGGGTCGGTACTACTGATGTGGTCCGCCGGCCGCAGCTGCAGCGGCGTACCGCTGCCCACGTAGAAGCTCTTGCCCGTATCGTGGCAGGTATCGCAGGACGAGGACACGAAGGCGTGTGTGGCCGCGCTCATGGCCGTTGCCGGGCCGAAGCCTCCGGCCTGGTAGGCCGCGCCATGGCAGGCGCTGCAATCGGTGCCCGCGAGGATCGGAATGTGCGGCGGCGCGAGCGGCGTCATCTTGGTTGGCGACACGCCGGAAATCGACATCGGGATGTAAGGCGCGGGCACGCCCGCAAAAGTCTGTCCGCCGTGGCACAGCAAGCAGTTGCTTACGGACAGACCGCTGTGCAGCGTCGCGATGGTCGCGGCCAGCGTGGTCCACGTCTCCGCTGCCGGGTTGTTGCCGTGGCAGACTCCGCAGTCGATGCTCGGGGGGACCGGGGGCACATGATTGACCGGCGGTCCGGAGACGAAGCCGGTTGTAATCTTGACGCTGCCGCTGTGGCAGGTCTGACACGCCGTTACCGTCATTTGGGTGTGATCAAATAATGACGGTGCCCAGGTCGGCAGCTTGGTGCCAATACCCGTGGTGTGGCAGTTCTCGCACAGGTTGGTCGTGGGCATGTGATTGGCCTGTTTGCCAACCGCTTTAGTGCCGTTGTGACAGCTCACGCACCCAGTTCTGATGCCGGTGTGATCGAAGTTGGCCCCGAGCCAGGTGGTGGTCAGATGACAATCGCCGCACTCGAGATTGGTGACGACGTGACCGACATTTTTGCCGGACGCCGCCGTACCGTTATGACAGATGATGCAAAAGCCGGCGACCGCCATCGGGATCTGCGTGTGATCGACCGCCTTGGGCGGATTCCAGCTCATCACCGTGTGGCACGCGGCGCAGTCCTGGCTGGTGGCCGGATGGTTGGGACCTTCGCCCTGGGCAATCGTGCCGTTATGACAACTGACGCAGCTGCCCAGCACTTGAGCATGATCAAAGTGCACATCGGGGCGGAACGAAATGGTGTTATGGCAGGCGCCGCAATAATTCGTGGTCGGGATGTGCGTCGCCGTCTTCGGCGTCGCGTTGTACAGCGAGCCCGTGATGTGACAGGTGCCGCAGTTGCGGGGCGTGCCCTTGAACACAGCGTTCAGGTGGCAGGACTCGCACGGCAAATCCCTGTGCACGCCATCGAGTTCAAATCCGGTCGCCAGGTGATCGAACGAGACCGTAATGGGCGGCGCACCGGCCGCAACAGCCTGCGGCGCGGGCAGCAGCGTCAACAACGCCATGGCCAGCGGCGCGATCCATCTCCAATTGCGGTGCAGTGTCATATTGCCCTACCTATTGGATCCTGGCGCCTTTCCAGGAGTAATTAGTATGACAGCGATCACATTGCGGGCCGTATTGGCCGAGGTGCCGGTCGTCTTTACTGTGACAGACCGCACATTGCTGCGACATTTTGACCGTGCCCGGCGGCTCGTGATGACAGGCGGCACACTGCAACTTCGCGTGCGCTCCCAGCAGTGGGAAGTGAGCTTCCTTGGCATGATCGAAGACCCACAGCGGCCACCCATTCGGCGAATGGCAGCTCTCGCATTTCTTGCCGAGCCCGCCTTTGTGCACATCATCGTGCGTATGACAATCGACGCACGCGGTCGGCGCCTGGCCGAAGGCGAGCGTCGTATGACATTGCGCACAGCTGACGACGCGGTGCAGGCCGAGCAATGGAAAATCGGTCAGGTCATGATCGAATAAGATCTCGGAGCGCCAGGTATTCTGGCCGTGACATGCTTCGCACCCGCCCTTGACCTTGCCGCCATGCGGGTCCTCGCTGCGATGGCAGCCGACACAGTCGGTGGCCAGCTTCTGGTCGGCCGCCACGGCGGTGTGACAGATGTGGCAGTCGATCTTGGCGTGCACGCCGAGCAGGGCAAATTTGGTTTTCGCGGCATGATCATAAGTTACCGGCTGCCAGTGCTCATTGTCGTGGCAATCGTTGCACTTGGCGCCGAAGCGCCCGGCGTGCGAGTCGTCGGCTTTGTGGCAGCCGTTGCAGTCCTTGGGAATCTTATCCTTGTAATTTCCGCTCCGATGGCAGGCAAGACAGCTGATTTTGTCGTGTACGCCCAGAAGCTCATAGCCCGTTTCCTTGAGGTGGTCGTACTTCGCCGTCTTCCACTCCTTGGTCACGTGGCACTTTGCGCAATCATCGCCGCGCGACCCACGGTGTTCATCGTCGGTTGCGTGACAACCTACGCAAGTCTTCGGAGTCGACTTATAGCGGCCGCCGACATGACAGGCATCGCAAGTCACCATCGTGTGCGCCCCGGTCAGCTTGAAGTCCGTCTTGTCATGATCGAACTTTCCGCCGCTCCAGGTCATGGAGCTGTGGCACTCGCCGCAGGACTGCTTGAACTGTTCGTGATGCACATCGTCGGCTTTGTGGCAGCTGACGCAGCTCGGATTTGCTTTGCGCCAGGGATCGTGCGCTTTGTGGCAACTGGCGCACTCAAGTGCGGCGTGCGCGCCCTCGAGCGGGAACTCGGTCACATGATGATCGAATTGCGCGCGATTGAGCTGCACGATGTCGGCATCGCGGCCCTTGTGTTCGGTGTGGCAGGCGCGGCATTCGCCGACGCCGGCGTTGCTCATGCGGCCGTGAAAGCCGCGATGCTCGCGCACGTCGGTTGCTGTGTCCTTGTGGCAGTCCAGACACAGCGAGGTTTGCGTGCGCACGTTGGAGCGGTCATGGCAATTGGCGCAGTCCGGTTCCTGCTTTATATGAGCGCGCGTGACCTTGCCCGGCATCAGCAGTGTTTCCACCGTTGCCGCGCTGGCGCCCGAGACCACTATCAGCGATGCCATCATCCACACGACTCCCAGCGACTTACTTCGACTCCCATTTTCACGCATGACCTAAATCAGTACACATTAATGGCGACGACATGAACGATGCCCGCAATCAGCAACATGAAGAACAGCGGGATGTGCAGCACGTGCCACAGCGAAAAAATTCGCGCGTACAGCTGGTATTCGTTCGCGCGTCGGCCGGCCTCGAAGCGGCGGTCGGCGTAGCGGTACGCTACCAGCGCAATGCGCTGCGCGTTGACTGCGATCACCTTATCCTGCCGCCTTGCATACTGAATGGCCCGCGTGATCTCGCGGCGTGCCTGCCAGCGCGCGATGGCCGAACGGAGCCCGCCCGTGAACAGGTGCAGGAAACGGCCAACGGGATTTTTGGGGGGCCGGATCAAGCGCTGCTCGATGGATTCGATGGATTCGAGCAGACCCGGGAGAAACTGGATCGAAGTCGTTTGCGAGCGCAGCCGCTCGCCGACCGCCTTGAGCTGCTCCAGCGAGTCTTCATGGCCGTCCATGCGCGCATGCAAACGGGTATAGATGTAGCGCCCGACCGCGCCGCTGCCGGCAACCACCAACATGCAAATCAGCGCGACGTTGCTATTGGTGGCGCCGAGGCGGAAGTTGGAGTGAAACAGTATCAGCAGCGGTCCGACCACACCGAGCGTCATGTGGAACTGGAACCACTCGGGGATCCCACCCATCCAGCGCAGCCATGAGAAGCGTTTGCGCGCCGAATAGACCAGCAACAGCAGCATCATCGAGCCGCCGGTGATGCCCAGCCAGTAGCCGAGGCCGCGCTGCGGCGTGATGTAGCGCTCGAGATGCGCGTGCTTGCCCCACACGATCAAAGCCGCCACAACCACGCACCAAATCAATGGCCAACGCAGGCGTTGGCCCTTGGAGTGCTGTATGTGGGCAGCTATGGTGTTCACGAGATCTCTTGGTCGATCAGAATTTTCAGCGGGTGATGGTCCGCCGGATTGACCACGCCGGTCGAGCCGTGCAGGTCACCTGTAGCCGGCAGCGCTTGGCCGCTCTGCGATATGCGGGCCTCGATCGTCACGCGGCCGGCGCTCGAGAGATTGCGCCCGGGCAGCATCGACTGGGAGTCATCCAACGTGAACTTGACGGGCCAGTTACCCACCGTGCTGCGAAACACAGCCACCGGAGCGCCGGGCGAGTCGACTGACTTGGCAACGATAAAAAGCGTTTCGCCGGCGACAGCCTTGCTCTGCAACTTTGCGGCCAGCGACACTTCGCCGCTGACCTGGGTGCCCCGATCCGGCGCCGCGCTATTCGGCGCGGAGCTCGTCGTCGCGGCTGCCAACTTCTTGTCCTGCTGCAAATTGGCCGCCACGATCTTGGCATCGGATGAATCCGGCGCCATCACTGCCTGCAGCCGTTGCCAAGCGAGCACCGCCTCGCCGTATCGTCCCGCCTCTTCAGCGGCGCTGGCTTTGAGCCAAAGCGCCTTGGGGTGCTGCGGGTCAAGCGCCAGGGACTTTGCAATGTATTCTTCCGGCTCGCCCACAAGCTTGCCGTGGGCGGAGGCCGCGGCGTCCGCATAGTCGGCCCAACTGTCCGCATTCATCTGCCCGCGCGCTGCCAGCTGAGCATAAATGTCCGCGGCTGCCTTCATTTGCTTGTTCTGTCTGGCGCTACTGGCTTTAGCGAGCAATTTCATTGAATCGGCCGTCAAGTTCGGCGCGGCAGCCACCGGCGCCGCGGGTGCGGCTGTCGCGCCGCCATCCGGCGGCACGGGCGGCAGCTGACGGGCGCGCGCCTTTTTCGCGTCGTCCGAGCGACCCAGAAATTCAAATGATTTCGCGAGCAGTTCCCAGTCATCGGCGCTGCCCCCGCCCTTCGCCAGGCGGGATTCCAACGCCGCTATCGCACTGTTCATCGATCCTGCGCCGCTGGGCTTCGCGGCGCTGGTTGGACCGGCTGCGTTATCGAATGCCTTCACCGCATCGCGAAATCCATTCGAGGCGGCGGCAGCACGGGGCCGACCCGCAAGTTCGGGATGCCCGAGCCATTCATACATACCGAGGACCGTGGCCGACATGACGACGGCCGCGATCGCGATCTGCCAGGGCACCGCCGGCAGGGGCCCGAGCAGCGTAATCTTGCGCAGCCACGGCAGGATCAAGATGAGGGTGGCGAGTGTGGTGAGCACACCGGCCAAAAACCAAAAAACCGCCAAGGTAAACCTCCTTCTATATGTTTTCGCGACCCGCGAACGGGCCAACCATGGCATTGCACTTTATTAAGTTACAGAGTGTAAGCCTGAGAGATTGCTTCTATGCAATGTGTGCGAAGTGCGACACTTCTTGAACATTTGACATATGCTCTTTCGCGCAAACACATGCTCTATCGCGCAAAGTAATGGCAAACAGAAGGGTCCCCTCGCCTGAATCATCTTTTTTCCCTTGACTCCCTTCAAACACACTTTATCCAATCGTGGAAAGCCGGTGCGTGTCTGTGCGGTGGCGTCCATTAGAATGCAGCGCCCTTCCTCGTTGGCTCGCTTGGAATTAGTCAGCGTAGTACTCTTCGCCGATCTTGAAGGGATGCCTGGTATCGTACTTGGGCGGTGACGCAGAATGCTCCACGCACGCCTGGCGTGTCCGCGAAATGCGACAGTTACGCCGTATTTGACAAGTGACGAGTTACGCAGAATCTTGCGCTCATGCCCAGTAACCTACTCCGACTAAATTCCCACTCTTAAGTGAGCGCGCAAAGCATGGATCTCATTTGGTCGCTCGTGGTCTATGGTCTGATGTTGGCGGTGGCCGTTGTCTGGTACCTGCGCCGCCAGCACCGAATCCACGCGCATGATCGCAAGGTGTTCGAGGACTCAGTTGCGGCCGGCATGACCGAGCCGGCTTCATTGCATCCGCTCATCGATGACAGTAAATGCCTCGGCTGCGGAGCGTGTATCACGGCTTGCCCGGAGCAGCCGCACCACGAGGTGCTCGGCCTGATTGCCGGCAAGGCGGTGCTGATTGGCCCGACGGAGTGCATCGGACACGGCGCCTGCAAGGCCGTCTGCCCGTTCGATGCGATCACACTGGTATTCGGCACCGAGCGGCGCGGCCTGGACATCCCGCTGCTGAAACCGAGCTTCGAATCCAATGTGCCGGGCATCTATGTGGCGGGCGAACTTGGCGGCATGGGGTTGATCAAGAACGCCCTGATGCAGGGGCAGCAGGCCCTTGAATCGATCGCCAAGGCGGCCGTCAAGGTCCCGGGCGCGCTCGACGCGCTGATCATCGGCGCGGGACCGGCCGGACTCGCCGCATCGCTTCAGGCCAAGAAAATGGGACTGAACTACCAGTGCATCGAACAGGACTCGCTGGGCGGAGCCGTGTTCCAGTATCCGCGCGGCAAGCTGGTGATGACCGCACCGGTGGAATTGCCGATCGTCGGCAAGGTGCAGTTTCGCAACACTTCCAAGGAGACGTTGCTGAAATTCTGGCAGGATGCCACCAAGAGAAATGACTTGAAGATCCGCTACCAAGAGCGCGTGGAAAGTATGGAAAAGAAGGATGGTGCGTTTCACATACGCACCGGTACGCAGCAGTACGTGGCGTCAGCCGTGCTGCTGGCGATCGGCCGGCGCGGCACACCGCGCAAACTCGGCGTGCCGGGTGAAGAGCTGCCAAAAGTGGTTTACCGCCTGATCGATCCTGAGCAATACCGGGGCAAGAAGGTCATCGTTGTGGGCGGCGGCGACAGCGCGCTCGAGGCGGCGGCCAGCATCGCAGAGCTCGGCGACACGTCGGTGATGCTATCGTACCGTGGCGAGGCGTTTCAGCGCGCCAAGCAGCGCAACCGGCAGCGCGTGGATGCGGCGAGCGCCAGCGGCCAGCTCAATGTGCTGCTGAATTCCCAGCTGAAGGAGATTCGCGTGGACGAAGTTCTCTTGAAGCATAACGGCAAGGAATTGAAGGTGAGCAACGACGCGGTGATTGTGAGCGCCGGCGGTATCCTGCCGAATGACTTCCTGAAATCGATCGGAATCCAGGTCGAGACCAAGTTCGGTACCGTATGAGGACGCTGCGCGCCTGTCGCGGTTCGATCGCGGCACTGTGCTGCGCCATCAGCCTGTGCGCGGCGGCGGCTCCCGCCAAACAGGTCAAAATCAAGGACCCCCTGGAGCCGGCGCGCGCGGCGCTGCGCACGCTGCAATTCAGCAAGGCGATCGAGTTGCTGACCGCAGCCGGCAGCGCAGGCAACGCCGATGCGCAGTACTTGCTCGGGCTTATGTACTTGAACGGTGTGGGCGTCGTGTCCGACCCGAAACGCGCCAGCGCGCTGCTGCAATCGGCCGCCGAGCACGGCCAGGGCGAGGCTGCCTACGTGCTCGCCGGCGAACTTGCGCACCAGCCGGACGCGCCCCCCGATTCGGCGCATCAGTGGCTGGAGCGCTCGGCCAAGCTGGGATACTACCGCGCCGCCGATGCGCTCAAATCAGGCCGGCCGCTGCTCGATCGACAGTACGCAGGCGCCTCGGACCCGGCGTTGTTGACGGCCTGGGTGATCGACAGCGTGCGCAAGAATGACGTCGCCGCCGTCCAGCGCATTGGCAAAGCCGCCGTTGGTGTGCGCGATGAGTTTGGGCGCGGTGCCCTGTCGTATGCAGCGGAGGCCGGCAGCGTTGCAGCCGCTAAAGCTTTGCTGGAATTGGGCGCCGACATAGCTGCCGTGGATAAAGCCGGCACCACCGCGCTCATGATCGCGGCCCAGCGGCCGGAAGCCGCCATGCTGGAGCTGCTGTTGCAACGTGGGGCCGACTGCCAAGCAGCGGACGTTGAGAAGCGCACCGCGCTTTTCTATGCCGCGCGGGCCAATCAGCCCGGCAATGTGCGCGCGCTGCAGCGCGCCGGCGCGCTGCTCGATGCGCGCGACGGCCGCGACTACAATCCGCTGGACGCGGCCCTTGCCGTCAACGCCGAAGCGGCCGCTACGGAACTGCGTTCACTCGGTGTCCATATCCATCTGGTCACGGCCGAGCGGCATAGCGGAAAATTCGATGCGGCGCACCCGGGCGATATCTATCGCGGCTGGCCGCCGCTGGCGCTGGCCGTGTCCCGCAACGACACGGCGGACGTGCAACAGTTGCTCGGCGCTTCGGGCGATGCCAATTTGCGGCTGCCGCAGGGCGATCCGTTGCTGCAGATCGCTGCCGATGCGCATGCCCTGGAGAGTCTGTCATTGCTTCTGGCGCATGGCGCGAATCCTCTCGCCACCGACCATTCCGGCCATAGCGCACTGTGGCTGGCTGCAAATCGCAACGACCTCGCGGTGGTCAATGCGCTGCTCAAGGCCGGCGTCAAGCCGGACGCGCATGTCGCCGCCGAACAGACACCGCTGCTCGCGGCGCTGCGCGCGCCGCATTCGGACGTTGCACAGGCGCTGCTCGCAGCCGGCGCCAATCCCAACGTCTCGGACGCGCAAGGTCATACGCCCTTGATGCTCGCGTCCTCCAGCGGCCAGCTTGCGCTGGTGCAGACTCTGCTCACACTGCATGCCCGAACCGACGCCGCGGACCCTGGCGGGCGCACGGCGTTGTGGTACGCGGCCTCCTCCGGCTCGCGCGATGAGGTAGTCGCATTGATGGCTGCCGGCGCCAGTACGGACGCGGTCGATGCTACCGGGCTCACCGCTCTTCACGCCGCTGCGGGGCAGGCCGAGGCGAAGGTCCTTGAACCGCTGCTCTCGGCCGCTGCCATCAATAAACGCAGCGCGGGCGGCGATACTGCACTGTTGATTGCGGCGGCCACGGGTCACGCCGAGGTGGTCAAGGCATTGCTCGCGCAAAAGCCCGCTCTGGATATTCAGAACAATGCCGGAGACACGGCATTGATCGCCGCCAGCCGCGGCGGCTACACGGTCATTTGCCATATGCTGCTGGCGGCCGGGGCCAACAAGGGGCTGCGCAACAGCGCGAGCGTTTCGGCGGGAGATATTGCTGCGGGTCGCGGTTTCGCGGCGATTGCCAAGGAAATCGGCGGCAAGGGCTAGTCGCGGCCTGCCTGCAACAAGCACCGTCGACAAGTTTCAGCCAGCGCAGTCGACCCGCAGTTCAGTAGGCGTAGTAAGGTCCGGTGAAGGTGCCAGCCGCCCGCTGCTCGATCCCGATATAGATCTTATGGCCGTAGAAAAACGGCATGCCCCATCTAAAGTTGGTCGAGCCGCCGCCGCCGCCGAGATTCATGAAGGCTGAAGCAGTGGCCACAAAGGAATTCGGGTCGGCAATCGCGAAGTTCACCGTGTTGCTGGCATTGTTCACGCCCACCCCGGTATTGACCGTGGAGCGCGCCAGGGGCGCATTCGCCGGACAGTAGTAACCCACCCACGCGGCGGCGGCGCACACGGCGATGGTCGGATCGTCGAATGCGAAATCGTCGCTGCCCGAGTCGATCAGTGCCGGCAGCGATGTGGCGGCGCCATTGTAGACCGCGGTAAAATCACCATTGGCGTCCGCGCCGAGTACCGTGAGTCCGCTGGTCGGCAGCGTATTATCCGTTTGTGTGGCGATCCCGAATATCAACTGGCCTTGCACCGACGCATCGCCGTTGGCGTTGATCAAGTTCGGCAGGTTGACGATGATGCCGTTGTTGTCGGCGGCAAACATCGCCACCGGGTTAGTGACTTGCGCGCTGAGCGCTGCGTTTTCCGCCGTACACACTCCTGCGGCCGTGCAGCCGTAGTACACCGGCAGCGGTGTGGCGGCACTCACGCATGCCGCCCCGCAATCCTGGGCGAACACGCCGACTCCCAGCACACCGTTGGCATCAAAGCCGGAAACGCTGTTGATCAGCGTGCCATTGGCGCCGCAGGTGGCAGGCGGCGGCGCACTGCTGCTCGTGTCATCCATGACCTGCACCGGCAATTTGGCCGCGATTTCGCCGGCGAGCGTGATGTCGGCGAGCGCCACCGGCCCCCAGGTCTGACCGCCGCCGAAGCTGACGCATTCCTGGATGACTGCCCCCTGCGCGTCGGTTTCGTTGCCGAGCGTGACGCCGCCGGCAGTGAGCACGGAGCGCACCAGCCGCAATCCCCAGGAACCGGTATCAAGCAGTACATGATCTATGTTTGTGCATGTCTGGCTGCCGGCGACACAGACTTTTACGGTCACATATGCATGGTTGATCGCACCGGTCGCGGCGGCCGGGCCGGTATCCACCGTCACCGTCATGGTGTTCTGCACCGGCGGCGGCGGCGGAGTGGTCGTTGCCGCCGTCGTGCCGCTGCCGCCGACACAGGCGGTGAGCAGAGCCGCCGCCCCCAGAGTCGCCATTTGAATGATGATGCGCATGCGAAGTTTTTACCGGTGTTAACGCAGGTCCGCCGGCGTCACGCCGGCCGGCACCAGAGCGGGCAGATACGCGCGGCCGGCATAGGCGCGCAGATGTCCGCCGGACTCGACAATGAGCCCGGATGATGCCACGCGCACCGAGCGATGGAACCCAGGGTGAGTCAGCGCCGCCAGGGCAGCGCTGTACTCCGCGAAGTGCGTGCCCAGAATCTGCTGCAGATCCGGCAACGCCGGACCGCTCCAGCTCACGGCAAATACCACTCCATCTTGATTCAAGAACTCGCGCACATGCATTCCGGTCTCGGCGCTGATCTCCCGAATGCTGTATTGCTGCCGGATTTCAACACTTATCGCGCCGTTCAACGCCGATGCGTCGTCCTGCACGCTGGCCGTGTTGCTGCCAAGACCGGCGTACGCGGATCCCGCGCACAGCACGCTGATGCCAAGAAATGCGGGCAATCCAAAGCTCTTGGAGCGAATGATCATTTTTGAATTTTGCAACACAATCATGAAATTTGGCACTGTCGTGTGCCAGCGACAGGCGATCGCCGCACCTGCATGCTCATGCGGTCTTCGCGATCGCGGGAAAGAAAACTCTTACCGTCGTCCCCGCCCCGAGTACGGTATCGACCGCGTGGCGTGCGTGCCGAGGGTTTGCAGCCGCTGACTAATTGCCAAGTCGCCTTGTGTATGCACCGGAAGACCATAGCGGGGTTATTGGAAAAGTGCGAATCTATCGTACTAATGCGCGGCTGGGTTTACATGGCGAGGAAATTTTGTGAGTAAAGTCATCGGCAAACGAACCTGGCTGGTCGGCGCGCTCGCGGTGGCGGCAATCCTGTCGGCGCAAGGCGCAGCCCGCCCACTCGCAGCCGTGATCGAGGCAGTCACGGGCAACGGAATCAACAGTCAGTTGCCCGCGCATCTTTCGTTGGTTCTCGGGATCGGCCGGGGCGATCAGAAAACGCCGGTCAAACAGGCCGTGATCCGCGACGGCCACACGGTCCGCACGTTCAACGTTGGCACCGCCGACCGCGACACGCTGGTGATTATCAATAGCAATGAAGAGACTCAACTGATCAAGGCCTACTTGACGTCGGCGACCGGTGAGCTGCGCAAAGCGGTTTATTACCAGGCGGGCGGCGAGGCCCACGAACGCTCGGCCGGGGAAGCGCGCAGCGATTTTGCAGTGGAAATTAAATTTTGGACAAATCTTAAGGGGCAGTCGAAACCGGCCGGCGAACCGCGCTAAGCCCTTACGATTCGCACCCTGCATTGCCGCGGAGCGCCGCCAGCTCGTCCAGCCGAATAGCGGCGGTGGTAATTGGGCTCGGCGCGTCTGACGCCGGCACGGGCAATCCGAGTTCATCGCACAGATACCGTCGCGCGAATTCCGCGATCAACACGTCGACCGAGTCTTGAGTGCGCAGCAGCTGTTCCTCTACCACAGCAATGCTTTGACGGCGCCCGCGTTTCGCGCGCGTGCCCGCGGGAATATCTGCGTGGCGCAACACAGCGACGATGCGCCCGGCTCCGATGGCCGAAAATGCCAAGCGCGCGTCGTGCAGCGGGTCTGCGGCGTCGAGGTCGAGATGCGCTTCAAGTTCCCGCCCATTAACGGCGGCCCAGAATTCGCAGGCGAGATAGAAGACGCGTTCGGCCCGCGAAAACAGGGTCTGCCCAGCGATAGCGCGGTTTAGGATCGCGAGCAAGGCGACGCTCGTGATCGGCAAGTGGCCGCGCCAAGTGTGCACACGGCCCCGCGCAGCGAGCGATGTCGGGTTGTCAATTTGTTCGCGGGTATGGTGCATATTTCCCAAACAAGGGCAGGTAGTTTCTGGTGGATCGTGCGTTTCTTTGAGTCAAAATGTCTGTGCGGTGCCGGACATAAAATTAGCCCACAAATCTCAAGACATTAAACAAGACCATGTAGAACTCGGATCGTTCCCACGGCCGTTGCTCGTCGTACGAAGCGACCACCCCTCCCCCTCTGCACATCGATACTACAGCATTACCCTACCTATGCGCACGCACTGCAGCGCGTACAGTCGGGACATGGCAGCCCGGCTGAGCTTCTCATTGTTTCTACTCGCTGCGATGGCCCTGCCGGGATACGCGCACGCCGATATATTCGCGTTTACGGACTCCGCCGGAATCACGCACTTCAGCAACGTACCGACGGACGGGCGCTTCAAGCTCTTGCTGGCAGCGCCGCCGGAGCCGGCTGCGGCAGTTCCCCAAGCCCATTCCATCAATTGGCTGGCGCGCTCCGCGCTATACGATCAAGCGATTACCGGCGCGGCCCAAGCAAACACCATTCAAGCGGCGCTGGTACGTGCGGTGATCGTGGTTGAGTCGGGATTCAATCCGCGTGCCGTGTCCAAGAAGGGTGCCGTCGGTCTGATGCAACTTCAACCCGCCACGGCGCGCCGCTATGGCGTGAAAAACATTTACGATCCGGAGCAAAATATCCGCGCCGGCGCCCACTACCTCAGCGATCTGCTGAATCGGTTCGACAGCAATTTGGAACTTGCGCTGGCGGCGTATAACGCCGGCGAAGAGGCCGTCGAGCGTTACGGCCGGCATGTGCCGCCGTTCCGCGAGACCATGAGCTATGTGCCGAGCGTCATGCGCGTTTACCAGCGTCTATTGGAACAGGCGCACGCCAGCTAGCGTTGCCGATCGTGAAAGTCGCTGCGGGCCGAGCTGGATGATATCCGTCCCGTGGTTCTCAATTTTATCTGCACGACCTGCACAACCATTTGCCGCTTAGCAGCCAAGTGCTCGCGCAAATTTGCATGCGCGACACCGCGCTATCTCAACAGCTGTGCATCAACATGACATAACCGGGTGTCGCACGCGCAAGTTGATCGGCTTCTCGCGAACAAGACGACTTAATCGCACGTCGCCGCACAGTGTCGCGGCGCGGTAGGGCGGAAGATTTCCGAATTTCCTTGAAAGCGATTGAGCCTATATTTTCAGGCATTCTGACGCCGCCATTCAGCCCACACGTGGACCAAGAAATCCGCAGGCAGCTGTCGTCACCCCAACGGCAGCGGCGCTAAGCGGAATCTTAAGTCACATCACAGCCACCCGAATCAATCGCTATCCGCGTGGCGGCATATGGGGTGATTCATACGCAAATCTACGGAGTTGCCGTGATTGTGCAACGGCAAATAGTTTTGCATTGTGTGCGCACACCGAATTAATACAGGCGCTACGACGGCGGGTGAGCAGAGCCGGCCGCAGAGAAAGTCGAAACGGAGTTTATGGTGATCGCGGGGATCTCAACAGTTAAGAACAGATTTGTCTTCGCAGCGCGTCGAAATCTCGGCGTCCCCTGCGCGAATTCCGCGACACGCAATTCATCGTTGGGCGCTGCCCGTGACGGCAGATTAATTTGATGCTTACCCATCGATGCTCGTTACGAAGTTCACCGGGGTTTTGATTTTGAACGCCGCTACCGCATGCAAGAGAGGCCGGAGGTTACATGTTTAACAAGCAATTAATTCGCCACGGATTGCCCGCGATCGTTTTGGTTTTAATGGCGCTCCCCGCCGGCGCGCAGTCGTTCCGCGTGCAGTGTCCAACGAGCACCATCACCCACCCGGATCCCAACGGCACGGGCGTCAACAACGCGGAGCCGGCCTACTCGGCGCCGACGGCGCTGGTGTGGACAGACAGTGGAACCGCCATTCAGAACACGCCGGAAGCCGGATACATGGTGCCGTCGGGTGCCGCGAACGGCGCGATCAAGTGCCAGCAGATCTCGGGCGGCGACGGCTACGCCACGACGGCCGACGGCCACCAGACCTTCATGTTCTCGTTCGGTCCGCTGTCGGGGCTGGCGAACATTGCGGCCGGAAATCCGGATGGTGCGTTCGACCGCGCCACGGGCGCGGTGCCCCCGAGCATCTTCAACACCGTCTACCCAGGCACCCTGCTGCCGGGAGATCCGGCGACGACCGACGGAGCGAGCGACAGCGGCACTGCTTATAACGCGGGCGCCCTCGGTGCTTTTACCTTTAACGGCGCCATCGGGCTGACGCCCGACCTGGATTGCATCGCTGGCAACCAGGCCGCGCTCGCAGCCGGCACAGCGCTGCCGTGCCCCAATACGCCGAACTCGGGCCTCGATGGCCACGTCGATCCGCGCCAGATCATGGACGTGGGTGTGATGAACGGCAACATCCCGGCGCCTCTGATCACGATGGACGAGGATGACGAATTCTTCCTGACCTTGACCAACGTCGGCATGATCATGCGGCCGGACTTGTTCGAGCAGCACACGGTCCACTTCCACGGCTACCCGAACGCCTCCTCGTTCTACGACGGCGTGCCCGACGCGTCGGTGGCGATCAACATCGGCGGCAGCTTCACCTATTACTACCTGGCGCCGGACGCAGGCACCTACTTCTGGCACTGCCACATCACGCCGCCCGAGCACTTGCAGATGGGGATGGTGGGGCAGCTGTACGTGCGGCCGCGCCAGGACCGGGTCCCCAGCGGCACCAACCTGTACACCGCGCGCGCGGCGCAAGACAACGATCTGCGCACCGCTTGCAAATCGACCAGCGACATCCTGTGCAGCAACAACCTGCCGCTGACCAATGGGGCTGTCAATGCGAACGGGAATGGCGTCGCACGCGCCGCAACGGGCAACTACGTCTACAACGACGGAGACGGTTCGACCTACTACGATGTCGAGTATCCGATTCAGATCCACGGCTTCGATCCGAACTTCCACTTCGTCGGTATGACCTTCAATCCGGAGGCCTTCGTCGACATGAAGGACAAGTACTTCCTGTTGAACGGACGCAGCTACCCCGACACCGCCACCCCCGGGCCGCTGGCGACCCAGTCGTCCGACACCAAGGTTCACTACTCGCAGCCCCTGTCCACAATCATCAACATTCCGGCAGGTAAGAGGGCGCTGCTGCGCATCGCTGACCTGGATGTGACGGAGTACCAGACGCTGGCCTCGTTGGGCGTCAAGATGCAGGTGGTCGGCTACAACGCCAAGCTGTTGCGGGACCAGGCCGGCAACAACACCGCCTACTACACCAACTCGATCACGCTGGGCGGGGGTGAGTCGTTGGACGTGATCCTGGACACCTGTCTGGTTCCTCGAGTGAACCCCGCGGATCTGTCTTCCGCATGCCCGGCGGGAGGATCACCGCCAGCGGGCAGCGTCTTCTTCCTCTACACCCCCCAGTTGGATCACTTATCGAACGACGCCGAGAACTTTGGCGGCCTGATGGCCGAGGTTCACGTCAATTAAGGGGATGCGGCAATGAGCACAAATATCATGCAAAAGGTGACCTCGATGAAACGACTGCTCCCCCTCGCGACAGCGGCGGCGCTGATGTTCGCGGCCGCGGCCCACGCCGCGTCGCCCGGCATCACCGGTCCAACCTTTAACCTGACGGCGCAAGCCGCGTACATCAACCAGCCCGATGGCAACCAGGTCTACTCCTGGGGCTACGGCTGCAACGGCACGCCGTCGGGCTTTCAGCCGGCGGCCATCTCCGGCGCGGCCTGTCCCACGATGCAGATTCCCGGCCCCACGCTGGTCGTCACGCAAGGGCAAGCGGTCAAGATCGTCCTGACCAATCAATTGCCGGTTTCGGCCGGCAACACCTCGATCTTATTTCCCGGCTTTAACGTGACAGCTACCGGTGGGGCCACCGGCCTGCTGACCAGCGAGGCTGCGCCCGGCGGCACGGTGACCTACACGTTTACGGCCACTTCGCCCGGCACGCGCGCCTACTACAGCGGCACACAGGGCGACCTGCAGGTTGAGATGGGGCTGTACGGCGCCATCATCGTTCTGCCCTCAACCATGCCGGCAACCTGCACGACCGGATTGGCCGCGTCCAACCGCGCGGTGGAAAACGCTTGGCTGGAAGCCGATTTCCGGCTGGCCAACGCCAGTGGCGCCGTCGGGGCTGCCTACAACCACCCCGATACCTGCTATGACCGCGAATACCTGTTCCAGTTCTCCGAGATGGATATCAACATCCACCGCAACGCGCTGGCGCAAGTCTTGGATCCGAAAAGGGTCCTCGCTTGTGCAGGCGGGCCAGCGGCAATGGGATGCCCGCTCCAAGTACCGACCGAGCCCTACCGCGCGTCGTACTTCCTGGTCAACGGACGCTCGATGCCGGACGACATGGACCCCAACTATGACGCTCCGTATCCGCACCAGCCGTACAACGGCAATCCGCACATGCATCCGGGCGAGCTCACGCTGCTGCGCGTGATCGGCCAGGGACGCATGGAGCATCCGTTCCACGAGCACGCCAACCATGTGCGCATCCTGGCGCGCGACGGCAACCCGATCATCAGCGGCTCGACCACCCCCCTGACCTACGGTGCCAGCACCGGGGCCACGACGGTCGCCGGGCAGGCGCTCGCCGGGCTTCTGATGTTCACGACCGACACCTTCCCGGGGCAGACGTTCGACGGCATTTTCTACTTCACCGGCAGGGGCCTGAACTGGGATATGTACGCTCACAACCCGGCGTCGACCGACCCCACCGCGCTGCTGACATGCACGCCGGACCTTAACGGATACAACACGACCCTCAGCGGGGCGTCGACCAAAGCGATCAACTACTTCGAGTGGTGCCAGGACCATAACAAGCCGCTGGAGGCCGCTCCGTTCGGCGATGTGAACAGCGGCGGGCCGATGACGCTGCCCAATCCCAACATTTTCGCGAACGGCGCCTGGTACGGCGGAAGCCCATACCTCGGCCCGGATGCGACGGTGCGCGGGGATGCGACGCTGAACGCGGCCAACGGCAACGGTGGCGCCAGCTCGGGCTGCCTCAGCGCAGGTCAGCCCGCCACCGCGGCGGGTTGCACGAACTTGCAGCCCAGCAACGTTCAGGCCAACCCGGGCAACGAGCGTGGTTGGGCGTTCATGTGGCACTCGCACAATGAGCGCGAAATCACGACCAATAACGTATTCCCCGGTGGAATGCTGATGATGATGCTCGTCGATTCCCGTGAATTCCAAATCGACGAATCGAAATAATAGCAGGAGATCCGCAAATGCGACCCAATACCTTCAAAGCCGCCCTGGTCAAATCGGGACTCGCGGCTTCTATCCTCCTGCTCGCCAGCGGCGTGTCCTACGGACAGACGACGCCGCAGCAGGTCAATCTGAGCGCAGCGCCGACCAGCGTCACGATGCCTGACGGCTCGCTGGTGCCCATGTGGGGATACTTCTGCGGCGTGCTCACAGGCGTCACATCCTCGGCCACTTGCGCCGCGTTGAACCCGAAATCGGTGTCGACGGTCGCTACCGTACCTTCGACCTGGTCCCCAGTGGTGATCACGATCCCGTACACCAGCGCGACCGTAGGCGGCCCGAGCACCACCACGCTGCAGATCAACCTGGCGAATCATCTGACGTTCACGCCGGCCGTGCCGGCCGGCTCCGCCGCGAACAACGTGCCCACGTCGCTGACGATCGTCGGTCAGTTGGGCGGCGGTCTGGGAACCGTCGGTACCGGCTGCACGGCCGGCACGACTTGCACCACGAGTCCGAGCCACGCCTCGCAGGTCGTGACCTGGTCGACCGTAGGTACGTCGCCTGCGTTTACTCCGCCAGGTCAAGGCCCTCGCGTGCAGTCCTTCGGCACCGAGGTGGCGGCAACCCCGAGCACCTCGACCACGACGGCGGCGCTGTGCTGGGGCAATTGCGCCGCAGGGCAACCTGGATTGAATCCCGGCACGTACCTGATCGAGTCCGGTACGCACCCCTCGATCCAGGGCCCGATGGGCCTGTACGGGATGTTGGTGGTGACCGCCGCTCCCACGACAACGACCACGGGAACGACCACGACAACGACGCCGGGTACTGCCTACCCGGGCTACACGCCGCCGACCCTCAACGGAGTCGCGGGTGTCCCGGTCCTGCCCGTCACATACAACGCCGAAGTTCCGCTGCTGTTCGGTGAGATCGACCCGGTTCAAAACGGCGCGGTCAACGCGGCTGTCAACACGGCAGGCTTCCTCGAGACCAATGTGTGGTCAGGCCAGCCTGGCGGATGCGGCAACCCGTTCACTTTGACCGGCGCAGTCAATACGACCTTCAACACCTGCTACCCGCCGGCGGTGGACTATACGCCCCTGTTCTACACGATCAACGGCGTCGGGTTCGACCGGACGCATGCGGCCAATTCGTTGTTCCCTGCCTTCGTCGGCACCCCCGCCACCACTACTGGGATCCCCACGACCGGGACTGTTCAGCCGACTGTGCTGGTGCGCCTGGTCAATGCCGGATCGCGCATGCATGTGCCTTCGATCGTCGGAGCGCAAACGACCCAGCTGAACATCGCGGCCGCGGCGACGGCGACCTCGACGGCGGTTCCCGGATTCGCGCTGATCGCCGAGGATGGCAACCGGCTGCCGGGCGTTCCGAAGGTGCAGAGCGATGTGTTCATGTCCGCGGGCAAGACCTACGACGTGATGATCAACGTGCCCACGGGGACGGCCGCGCTGCCGATTTACGACCGCGAGTTGAGCCTGTCGGGTAACGCCACCGAGCGCGACGCCGGCATGTTGGCCTATATCGGCGTCAATGGTTCCGTGCAGCCCACGACCGCTTCGACGGGCAACGCCTCGGCCAATCCGGACAGCTACGCGTCCATCATCCCCTGCACGGTGGCCCCGTGCGCGCCGGTGGTCGTGTCCGATCCTGGCAAGGGCGTGATCGCCAACGACGTCAATGTGTATGGCGTCACGCTGATGACGACACCGGCAGCGACCGGCGGCACCGTTGTCCTGAACCGCAACGGCACATTCACGTTCACGCCGAACGTCGGAGCCACCACGGGCGGGTTTTCCTATTGCGCCAACGGGTCCGTCAGCGCGACAGTAGCCTGCTCCTCGGGCATATCCACCACCGTGACCCTGAGCGGGGCCGCAGCCGATGGAACGATCACGGTTCCCAACGCAACGTTCACGGCCAAGACAGCGACTTACCTCGCCGTCAGAAACCCCGGCCTGCTGGCCAGTGCGACCGACGCGGCGGGCTATCCGCTGACACTGAATCCTGCGTACACCCCGACAGTCACTGCGGGCTTGACGCTCAACAATACGGATGCGAACGGCGGGTTTAGCGCGACCGCTACCCCGGGCGCTGCAGGCGTAGCTTGCCCGGCCGGGTCGCCGGCTCTGGCGACGTGCTTCACCTTCACCTTCCAGGCGAAAAGCGCGCGCGGAACCGTTCAGACCGGCAACTCGACGGCCACGCTGGTCTTCCCGAAAGCCAGCGGACTCACCGTGACCGTTCTCGACGGCTACGACCATAAGACCACGATCACCGACTATCGCTGGGTGATCGAGGAAGACGAAACGTTCTATGTCGATCCGAGCAATGCGAACAATAGCGGCGGCACGTCGACATCGAAAACTTGCACAGCCGGGGGTACGGGCACTACAGGCTGCATCGTCCCGACCTTTGGCGTGAACTTTCACACCAGCCACATGCCGTTCGTTGCGCAGGGCTGCACCGGGACCTTGTCCTGCGAAGGCGGCCAGATGGTCGTCAATCCGGCCACCGGGGCGCACACCCTGGCGGTCTGCGACGTCGGCAACGGTGCCTGCAGAGCCGATATGGCAGGGACCGGATTCATTCCCGTAAACCCGAGCCAGGTCGCGCTGGATCCGACCAAGCGCTACTACCTCTCGATACTGCCGGGCGATGCGGCCAATCCGTTCGCTGCCGGCGGGTATACCGGCGCGCCTGACTGCACGACCGCGGGACACTGCGGCCACGGCATGGGCGGCGTTCCGATCCCCGCAGTCTCGTGCAAGCCGAACGCCGGTGGTACGACGATCTGCACCTGGCCGACCACCGGAGTCACATGCACCGCAACCAGCGCGACCACGCCTTGCGTGCCACCGATGGCCGTCACGGCTCTGACGCAACCGTCACCGTACCCGCCCGGGAAACTCTCGATATTCGTGTTCGAGGACGACTTCCCGCTGAACGGCGAGCACGACTCCAGCGGCACCGCCACCAATGCGGTCGGCAACGACACACTGGCGCCAAACGAGCCCGGTCTGGGCGGCTTCCAGCTGCACCTGTGGGACGCATTTGGCGGTAACGGTGATTTCACCGGGCAATTGACCTACGACATGTTCAATATGCCGCTGACCAACAGCCTGGATGGAACGATCGACCCGTCTACCGGGGTCAATGCCTGCCCGATTACCCAGCAGGGCGCAGGCATCACCGGCATGATCGTCACCTGCCCGAAGTATGAAGCCGACGGCACGACGCTGTCCCCGCTGGCGGGCCAGGCCGTGATCGCCGGCATGATGCCGGGACGGTGGGGCGTGATCGCGACTCCGGGCGCCGACCGAATCGCACGCGGTGAGGAGTGGCTGCAGACCAACACGCTGGACGGCCAGAAGGCCCACGATTCATTCACCCGGATCGGCGAGCCGAGCTTCTTCCAGGAGTTCGGACCGGCTTCGTTCCATGTCAGCATCGGCTTCGCCAACCCGGCGATCATCAACTCCCGCCTGGCGGGGGTGTGCGCCGGCACGGACATCAACATCACCGGCAATTGCAGCCCGGGTAACACCTTGTCGGGCCGCGTCACCAGCCAGCGCCTGAGCCGCACGCCGGACGAGCGGCTGTACGGCAGCGGCTCGCACGACGCCTTCGCCTGGACCCAGTGCTTTGTCAGCGTCGGCGATCCCGACGGCGAGGATTTCGCGTTCGCCAAGTGCGCAGCCGATGGCACGTTCACTTTGACAGGATTGCCCGACGGCGACTGGAGAATCACCACGTTCGACCAGTGGAACGATCAGCTGGTGGACGGTCTGTCCACGCCGGTGCGGCTGGGCAGCGCCAGCCAGTTCTGCGCGGGAGCAGGGTCGTCGCAGCACATCTGTTACTTTGGCGACATCGCCAGCACGCAGTGGGAGACTAACCTCCAGACCCGGACCTTCATCGACGACGCCAAGACCGGCGTCTCGACAGCCACCGAGACCGGAATCCCGTTCGCCAACGTTGCGGTTCGACTGCGCGACGGCAGCCTGGAAAACCTGCTGCTCACGGACTTCAACGGTACCGCCAATTTCAACGAGACCTTCCCGCTGTTCAGCTGGTACGCGGTCGAGACCGACGTGACCCGCTACAAGAACACCGGCACGCATGTGGTGTACGACGCAGGCGGGCCGGCTGACGGCACCCTGACGACATGTGGGGGCAGCATCAGCGGTGCCGGCTACCCGCCGTGCGGAACCTCCACCATCGCCAAGTACCTGGCCAACACCGCCGAGATGGTCTCGGTGCCCACCAATCTGCGCGTGCCGGGCTCGGTCTACTGCGCCACCGCAGACTGCGCGACCAACTCGATCCTGAGCGGGCCGGGCAGCAGCGCCGCGCCCAGCTCTTGCACCACGTCCACCGCGGGTGTTGTCACTTGCTCGAGCACGCTTTCGACCGGGCGCATCGACAACCCCTGGTTCGGCGGAGTCGAAGGCTGGCAGGGCTTCCCGGGCCAGTTCAGCTTCATGGAGTTCGGCAAGGCGCCCTACACGGCCGGCGAGAACGGCGGCATCAAGGGCCACGTGATCTACGCGTCGACGCGCCCATTCGACGACCCCATGATGCTGGTCCAGACACAGTGGGAACCGCTGATTCCGAACGTGACGATCAACCTGTATCAGGAGGGATTCGAAGCCGACGGCGTGACCCCGACCCTGAAGCTGGTCGACACCACCACGACCAGCAGCTGGGACGCTTGGGCGCAGGGCTTCCGTTCCGACGGCGTCCCGAACATGAATTGTCCGGGCCAGTCGACCTCCGACCTATTCTACTTCACGCTGTTCAACCAACCGCAGTACCTCGACTGGTACAACAACGTGTTGCACGGCACAGCCACCGCTCCCGTCGCGCTGCCCGCCGGTTCCCAATACAAGTGCTATGACGGCATGCACAACTGGAATCAGGTTCAGCCGGCGCCCTACGACGGCATGTACCAGTTCCCCAGCGTCACGGCCATCAGTCCGACCACTGGAAAGCCGACGGCGACGAACTGCACGGCCTGTATTCCCAACCCCGTCCCGGCGACCGGAGCCGATGCCGATCCCCTGCGCAGTGGCCTGCCCATGCTGCCACCCGGCAAGTACGTGGTGGAAGTCGTGCCGCCGGCCGGCTTCGAGCTGGTCAAGGAAGAGGACAAGAACATCCTGATCGGCGACGACTTCATCGCACCGGCGACCAACGAGTTCGGTAGCCTCGGCGCCATATTCATCATTCCCGATCAGGCGCAGGTGGGGGCGGCGTACAACGCGAACAACGCCCAGAATCCGACCTACGCCCTTGGGACCACGCCGAACAACGGGATCGTGCCCGGATTCGTGCCCGAGCCCACATGGCCGTGCGTCGGCGAAAAGCGCATCGTGCCCGACTACATCAGCCTGTATCCGCAGACCCTTCAGGTGTCGCCGTTTGCCGGCGCGACCCGCCCGCTATGCGATCGCAAGGAAGTGACGCTGAGCGACCAGGCGGGCGCGATCGCCAAGTTCTTCCTCTACACCTCGACCCACACCGCCGCCAAGTTCACCGGCGGCATCACGGACGACTACACGTCCGAGTTCGACCCGTTCTCGCCGCAATTCGGCGAGAAGTTCGCCCCGCCAAATCTGCCGGTGTCCATCAAGGATTGGACCGGGCAGGAGATCTCGCGGGTCTATGCGGACCAGTGGGGTGCCTACAACGGCATGACCTACTCGACCTGGGAAGTCAATCCGCCGAACCCGACCGGGTATGCCCCGACCATGATGGTCATGTGCATGAACGATCCGGGCCCGGTGCTCGACACGCGCCAGACGGTCCTGCAGGTCTCCGGAACGACGATCACAAGCGTCGCCAATCCGACGCTGGGACAGATGGTCACCGATCCGGCCTTCGCGCAGGGCTACAGCCAGTTCTGTTACGAGATTCCATTCATGCCGGCCGCGACTGCGTACCTCGATACGCCGGTGGTACCGACCTCCGCCTTCGCGGGCGCAGGCTACAACAATGTCGATTGCGCCTACCCGACGCTGACGCCGGCCATCAAGGAAGTTGATAGCCAGGACGGAATCGGACCATGGGTGAGCGCACCGGGCCGCACGCTGACGATCACCGCGGTGGGCGATATGGCGGTACCCAACAACGCGTACAACGGGCCGGCGGCGACGACCGCTCCGTATAACCAGAGGACCGTGGTGCGGCACTATGGCTTTGGAGCGAACAAAGGAACCGTGACCATCGGCGGTGTCAACGTGCCGTCAGGCAGCATCTCGACTTGGACCGACTCGTCGATCGTGCTCTCGGTGCCTACGGGCGTTCCGAACTGCGCCGTGCAGCAACAGGGAGCCGCGTCCACGCAGTGCGGCGAACTGGTGATCACGACCGCGCCGGCGACAGCAGGCGCGCAGGGCATTCAATCGATCGACACCGTGACGGTGACGATCGGCGGCAAGGCGCCGACCCACATTGCCGCGTCCGGCACGATCCAGGCCGCGATCGATGCGGCTCAGCCGGGCGACCTGCTGATTGTCGATCCGACTTGCAACATCACGACGACGGCGACTCAGGCCACCACAGCGGCTGCGTGCACGACGACGCCTACCGCAGGTCAAACGCTGAGCAAGACCCTCGCCGCCCACACCGAAATGGTGCTGATGTGGAAACCGGTCCGGCTACAAGGTGTCGGAGCCGTCTCCAGCCTGATCAACGCCAATACCCATCCGGCGGGCAAGATGGATCCGTGGCGCCGGCAGGTCAATTGCCTGTTCGGCCTGTCGATCGCCGGGTACCCGATGATGGGTGACTACAGCCAATTCGATCCCACCGGGACCTACAGTTGCGGGTCTACGGCGAACTTCAACGGGACACCGACCACGCTCGTGGCCTTCACCGGTGGCGCCGCCATTACCGGTAGCACCGACGGGTCGCTGGATCCGCAGGTCGACCGGCTGCCGATGGAAGCCGTGATCGGATGGGATGCCTCGCAGAATGGCAACCTGGCCGAGCTGCTGCAGGAGCCCTCGCTGATGGGCGCCCTGGAAGGCGCGGGCATCACCGTGCTGTCGAAAGGCGTAGATTTCTCGGTTGCCACGGCCCCCGTCAACAACATCTTCGGCGCCGGGGCCGCTACGGCTGGCACCATGCCGACCGGCACCCTTGTGCTGACCAAGGCGGACTGCGCCAGTCGTAAACACTCGAGCAACTTCCTGTGCAACCCGTCGAGCATCGACGGGCTCGGGATCACCAACTCTTCGCAGGGCGGCGGCGGTGTCTTCGTGCACGCCTGGGGGCATAACCTGCAGATCGCCAACAACCGGATCTACAACAATTCCGGAACCTTGTCGGGCGGCATCAACATGGGTCAGGGCGAATATCCGCCTTCGTACATCGCGGGCAGCACCACGAATTCGGCGCCTGGCTCGTGCGATGTCAATACGCTGGGCGCCAACGCCCTGATTCCGGTGACCGTGGCAACCAATGCGCAGGAGCCGTACTGCCAGAACCTGTACGTGAACATGCACCACAATGCGGTGATGCTGGGCTCCTCGACCGGCGACGAGCTGTTCTCGGCCACTCCGGCCGGGGCCGGCGGGGTCACCGTCTGCACCGGGTCCGACTACTACAAGTTCAACTACAACTGGGTCTGCGGCAACCTGAGCAGCGGCGACGGTGGTGGATTTGGTCACATGGGATACAGCTGGAATGGTGACATCGAGCACAACACGGTCATCTTCAACCAGAGCCTGAACCCGACGATCCCGGCCAACGGCGGCGGTATCCTGATTGCGGGCGCTCCCGATGTCGATCCTCCGTGCTCGACGCTGACGGACGCGGACTGCGTGAGCGCGCCGACGACGATCGGACCGAGCGACGGGGTCGGCCCGAACCTGGTCATCAATGCCAACCTGATCCAGGGCAACGCGGCCGAAGCCGGCAGCGGCGGCGGTATCGCGTTCCAGAACGTCAACGGCTCGGACGTGCTCGCGTTCCCGGGCAACCCGGCCATGTGGCATCACGTGACGGTGACGAACAACATCATCGTCGACAACGTGGCCGGCTGGGATGGCGGCGGCGTCTCGATGCTGGATGCCTTGAACTTGGACTTCATCAACAACACGGTCGCTGCCAACAACACCACCGCGACCGCCGGAGTCCTGAACAACACACTGGGGGCGCCGCTCGCCAGCTCGCAGAACACGGGCAACAATTGCTACAACACGACCACCGGAACCGGCAATTGCGGAACGGCCTCGCGGCCGCAGGTCGCAGGCCTGGTGTCGGTCCAGAACAGCGCGGTTCTGTCGGCGAACATCGGCATCTTGCCGGCGGCGACCCCGGTCGTCTGCCCGGCGGGCCACTACACCGGTGGATCCGCGACCAGCGGGACCTGCGTGAACTATTCGTACCCGCTGCTGGCCAACAATATCTTCTGGCAGAACGCGGCCTTCCAGGTTGGCGTCGGTCAGCTGAGCACGCAGTACCAGCAGAACATCGTCACGCTGTACAACGCGACGTATACCGGCACTCAAGGCAGCTCGGTCGGTTCGATCACCGCTAGCCAGACGGCCACCGGTCAATGCGTAGCCGGGTCCAGCTATTGGGACCTCGGCGTGCGCGGCGACACGGGTCCGGCCAACCACAGCAACGGCGGGCTGACGCTGAACCCGACGTTCTCGATCCTGACCAGCACGGCCGGATATGGCTCGAGCAACTCGGCGACCGCCCCGGGCTTCACAGCGCAGTACTGCGACGGCGCACGTCAACCTCCGGAGTCCTTAGCGTCGGGCTGGAACGTGCCTCCGGGCATCTCGGATGCGACCGTGCCGAACCCGATCTTCAACCTGACTCCGGTTGCGACGGTCGACGAGGGCAACAACTGGATCAACCTGCGCTGGGGTCCGCTGACGATGGTGAGCCCGCTCAGCACCCCGCTCAGCAGTGTCCTGTTGGGCAACTACGCGCCGACAGCAGGCTCAGACAATATACCGGCGACCCAGCCGCACCCGGCAACGGACTTCTTCGGCAATCTGCGGCCTGAGTCCGGCGAGGGGCTCAATGGCCACTTTGACGCGGGTGCTATCGAGGTCCAATCGGGTGGTGTTACCGGGACCACCGGTGCGAACGTGACGGGCACGCTGGCCTTCGGCAATGTTCCGGAATCGACGACCAGCGGCATCAGGACGTTGACGCTGCACGACACGGGCACCATCAACCTGACCAATATCGTGGTCACGGTCACGGCACCGTTCTCGCGGTCCACCGGGACACCAGGTACCTGCACGGCAACCCTGCCGGGCAACGCGGCCGGCACCGCGACGTGCACGATCAACATTGTGTACAACGCGCCGGCGACAGCGGGTACCTCGAACGGGACGGTGACGATTACCGCGAATCAAAACGGGTCACCGGTCACGATCACCGGCTCGCCGGTGGCGGCTAGCGGTACGTCGGTGGCACCGGTTCGGGCCGCAACGCTGACGCCTGCTACCCGTGCCTACGGAACCGTCGCCCGGGGTTCGACGGCAGGTCCGACGCAGATCTTCACGCTCACCAACACGGGGAACGTGAATTTGACGGGAATCGGCGACGGAACGCTCGGTGGAACCAACCCGGGCGAGTTCTTCATCGTCCAGAACGCGTCGAGCTGCGGTCCGTTCGTGACAGGAAGGATTGGCCCGAGCTTTACCACGCTGGCCCCGAACGCGACTTGTCAGGTGTCGGTGCAGTTCCGGCCGACGACCGCCCTGGCGGCCGGTGTGGTCCGGAACGCAACGATCTCGGTCAGCGACATTGCGGGGACCCAGACCTCGACGCTGAACGGCACAGGCAGCCCTTAACCCGGACCGGCTCTATCCGTAACCCTCAACCCAATGCCGCTCGCGAAGAAATTCGCGAGCGGCATTGGCCTTTTAACGGAACTGTGAGGCAGCGTACATTTCGATTTTATCCGGGCGCAGTACCATTGCCTTAGGAACGCCACGCAAGCCAGCATGTCAGATGGATATGGCTGGTCTGTGCTGAGCCGGTGCCGCCGAGAGGCGCTCCAGGCCGGCCAAGGCCTACCAAACCGCAGCATCCGAGGTCGAAGCATATTATGGGTAGAGTCTCTAACAAGCCGATGGGCTTTATCGCGTTGCTGGCGTGCTGCGGGCTGGCCTGGTCGGCGCGCACGCAGGCCGACGGACAGACACCGGACCCGCAGGCGCTCGGAATCGCCGAAGCCATGCTCGACTATTGCGCCAAGGCGTATCCTTCATCGGCGGTAAAGTTCCAGTACCAGATCACGCGGCTGACCCATGGCTTGAGCGCCGAAACACTCGCGAAGGTGCGCAGCAGTGAGGAATACCGGCGGGCCCGCGACGCGGAGGGCGATTTCGTCGGTAAGGTCGACCCTCGCAACGCCAAGAGGGTTTGTTCCAAACCCCTACTCGCAGGCAAATAGGATCACCGATGCATCGACCACTTTATCCATGGATGTTTGATGCAACCCGGCCTCACGCGAGCCTGGGTCTTGCGGCGCTGGTTCCGATGCTGCTCGCGGGCATGCTGGTCTGCTCGTCGGCTCTGGCCCAGTCCGGCACCCAGCCTGCCAATTCTGCGCCGGCACCGGCCGCGCAGCCGGCGACAACCTCCGGGCCCGCGGTGACGACTCCGAAGGCGGCAAAGACCGCGCCCTCGCCGGCGCCGGTCAAGTCCGCTGCGCCTGCTGCCCGTAACCTGCCCAACCGGTTCGCCGGGCGCGCAGGCGCGTACTACAAGGTCGTCTGGGGCGTCGACTCGCTGGTGGTCAAGTGGACCGAGTCGGGCGAGGTGATCCGCTTTTCCTGGCGCGTGCTGGACGCGGAGCTGGCCAAGGTGCTGAACGACAAGAAAGTCGAGCCGTCGCTTGTCGATCCGCAGAGAGGGGTGGGCCTGGTGGTGCCGACGATGGAAAAGATCGGGCAGCTGCGCCAGAGCGCGCCGCCCGAGGTGGGCCGGTCTTATTGGATGGCGTTCTCCAACAAGGGCCGGCTGGTCAAGCGTGGAGACCGCGTCAATGTCGTGGTCGGGCCATTTCGGGCCGACGGACTCGTGGTTGATTAGCCTTAAAGATTAGAGGAGTTTGTAAGGATGTCGAGTCAAGGTCGTTTGTTTCTGGGTGCCGTCGCCGGCCTGTGTTTTCCGCTGGCCTTGCTGGCGGCCGATGCTGCTCCGAAGGCGGCCAAGCTGACCGCCGCGCAGGTCGTCGACAAGCATATTGCGGCCCGTGGCGGATTGCAGGCCTGGAGTGGCGTGCAGACCATAGCCTGGAACGGCAAGATGGACGTCGGGTTCGGCGACTCGGCGGCTCGCGCCGCCCGGTACGTGAGCAACGCTGCGAACACCAAGAGCGTCAAGAAGAAACTTGCACAGCTAGAGGCCGAGGGCAAGCCGGAGACCGCCAAGCAGGTGCAGTTGCCGTTCCTGCTGGAGATGAAGCGCCCGACCAAGTCCCGGGTCGAGATCGAATTCGACGGTAAGACCTCAATACAGGTTTACGACGGCAGCAACGGTTGGATGATGCGCCCCTACCTGAACCGGACCGACTGGGAGGCGTTTTCGCCGGAGCAGGCCAAGGTGCAGGCGGCGGAAGCGGGTCTCGATGGCCTGCTGTTCGACTACGCGAAGAAGGGCACCAAAGTTGATCTCGAGTCCGTGGATCCGGTCGAGGGCCACGACGCCTACAAGCTGAAGCTGACGATGAAGAGCGGCGATATCCGCCACGTGTGGATCGACGCGCAAAGCTTTCTCGACGTAAAGGTCGAGGGAACGCCGCGGCGGATGGACGGCCGCATGCGGACCGTGTGGGTTTACCAGCGCGATTTCCGCTCCGTGCAGGGGCTGAAGGTGCCCTTCGTCCTCGAGACCGCTGTCGACGGGTACAAGGACACGCACAAGATGGTCATCGAAAAAGTCAGTCTGAATCCGGTGCTGGACGATTCGATGTTCGCCCGCCCCAAATCGTGAGAATCGGCCAATGCGCTGGAAGCTAGTCGCAATATTGGCCGCGGGGATCACGGTTGCTACCCTGACTTCGAATGGCTGGGCTGCGGAGCTGTCCGCGGCCAAGATCGTCGAGAAGAACGTCGCGGCCCGCGGTGGCCTCGATGCCTGGCGGAAGGTTGAGACCATGGTGTGGTCCGGCCACATGCAAAGCGCCCACGCGCAGATTCCGAACATGCTGTTCGTGATGCAGCAGAAGCGTCCCAACAAAACCCGCTTCGACATCAATGCGCTCGGTCAGAAGACCGTGCGCATCTTCGACGGGGCGCGCGGGTGGAAGGTCAAGCCGAACCGCGAGGGCGGACCGGAGATAACGCCGTACAGCGCCGAGGAAGTGGCGTTCGCCCAGGCTGCGCAGGTGATCGACGGCCCGCTGATCGACTACGTGGCCAAGGGCAATACGGTGACGCTGGAAGGCCGGGATGAGATCCGGGGGCGCAAGGCGTACCGCTTGGGCGTCCGGCTCCCCGCGGGCGAGAGCGATCACGTCTGGATCGACGCGAAGACCTTCCTCGATCTGCGCTACGACCGCCTGTATTCGAGCGCGGCGGGACCCGCGACCGTGTCGGTGTTCTACGGCGACTACAAGACGGTCCAGGGCTTGCAAATCCCGTCCTTGATCGAGACCGCAAACGCGCCGGGCGTGACGCCCGACAAGTTGGTGATCGAAAATATCATGCCGAATGGGCCGGTTGACGAACGGTCGTTCGTGCGACCCGGCACGCATGAACGTCGCGCCAGCATGCCGATGGGTGGTCAAGGGCAGCCGCCGGTGCGGCGCGCCGCATCGAGCCCGGATCCGGCAGCCGGGTCGAAGTAACGGCGATGCGTGCCGCGCGCATCGTCGGCGCTGGCTTCGCCTTGCTCGCGTTGTTTTCCGAGGCGGGCTGGCCGGCCGAACTGTCCGGCAGCGCCGGCGAGTCGATCTACCTGCACGGGGTGCTCGGCTCCGGCAAGCCGTTGGCTGGGGCGCGCGGGTCGGACGGTCTGGAAGTAAATGGCGCGGATGCCGCCTGTGTTAATTGCCACCAGCGCAGTGGCCTGGGCACCTTCGAAGGGTATAACCAGTATCTGACGATACCGCCGATCACCGGCCTGTATCTGTTCCACGCGCGCGGCGCCCATTCCGACGAGGCCATCTTGCCGTACGTCGAGTGGATGCACAGCAATCGAGAACCCTACACGGAGGCGACGCTGGCGCGGGCCATCCGCGAGGGTCTGGACTCCCAGGGCAAGTCTCTGCACGTCATGATGCCGCGCTACTCACTGAGCGACACGGACATGGCAGCGTTGATCGACTATCTGAAGACACTGGATGTGCGCGAAGTGCCCGGCGTCACGGACAAGGTGCTGAACTTTGCCACCGTCATCACGCCCGATGCCGACCCGGTCAAGCGCCGCGCCATGCTCGACGTGATGGAGCACTACTTCACCGAGAAGAACCTGTTTCCGATCGGCCCGAGCGCGCACTTGGCGACCTCCGGCAGGACCGAGTATGCCAAGAGCATGTTCCACTCCAATCGCCTGTGGAAGCTGCACGTCTGGGAGCTTACTGGCCCCGCCGTGACCTGGCGGGCGCAACTGGAACAGCACTGGACCCAGGAGCCGGTCCTGGCAATGGTGTCAGGATTGGGCGCAAGCACCTGGGCGCCGGTGCATGCGTTTTGCCAGAAGCAGGCCTTGCCGTGCCTTTTCCCCAACGTTGAAGTGCCGGTCGACGACGACCGGGCTTTCTATTCGGTGTATTTTTCCAAGGGTGTTCTGCTCGAGGCCGAGCTGATCGCCAAGGCGATTGCAGGCGTAGGTCAGGGCGCGCCACCCGTCACGGTGCAGCAGATCTACCGTGCCGGCGACAGCGGCGAAGCGGCTGCGCCGGTGCTGGCTGCAGCCCTGAAACAGCGCGGCATCGAAGTGGACAGCCAGGTCCTGAAGGCCGGCGCCCAGGGCCTGGCGCAGGCGCTGCGCCGCGCATCGGCCGCTTCCGTGCTGGTGCTGTGGTTGCGGCCGGGCGACTTGGCGGCGCTGGGCGACGCTTCCCGGGCACCCGCCTCGGTGTTCGTGTCGGGACTGATGGGCGGGCTCGAAAGCGCGCCTCTGCCCCAGGCATGGCGCAGCCGCACCAAGATGTCGTACCCGTACGAATTGCCCGATCGCCGCGGCGTGCGCCTTCGCTATCCGCTCGCGTGGTTTTCGATTCATCATATCCCGGTCGTCGACGAACAAGTCCAGGCGAACACGTATCTTGCGTGCGGGTTCCTGGCCGAGACCTTGAGCCACATGGCCGACAACTTCAGCCAACCTTACCTGGTCGAACAGCTGCAGATGTCGATCGAGCACCGGCTCGTCAATACCGGGTACTACCCGCGCATGGTGCTGGGGACGAACCAGCACTTCGCATCCAAGGGCGGCTATATCGCGCATTTCGCCGACCCCAGCGGAACGCGCCTGGCTGCCGATAACGAGTGGGCGGTTCCCTGATGCCAAAGGTCGCCTTGGGCGATCGCCCGCGCACGCCGGTTCGCGGCGCGCTATGGCGGCTGCTGGCTGCGGTTGCGGCCCTGGCAGTTTGCGGTGCGATGACGATGCCGGTGCCGGTGTCCGGGGTCGGCGAGCGGCTGTATCGCGAAGGGCAGCTGCCTACCGGCGAGCCGCTGCGCGGCGAGCGCGCCGGTGCGCCGCCCCTGCTCGGCCGGGATGCGGCCTGCGCGCAGTGCCACCGCCGCAGTGGCCTGGGGATGGTCGAGGGCCAGAGCATCATTCCGCCGATCGCCGGCCGCGTTCTGTTTGCGCCGGGCAAGCGCATCGCGCCCGACAGCATCGCGCACAGTGATGCGACCCATCTGCCGGCGACGCCGCCCGACCGCAGCGCCTATGACGAGTCCACGCTGGCGCGCGCGATCCGCGACGGCATCGGCGCCGCCGGCCACCCGCTGGACTATCTGATGCCGCGGTTTGATCTTGACGACGCCTCGATGCACGAACTGATCGCGTATCTGCGGCGCCTGGCGCCGGCACGCGTGACCGGCGTGACCGACAGCGAGTTGCACTTCGCGACCATCGTTACGCCTGACGCCGAGCCGGTTGCGCGCGACGGCATGTTGAACGTGCTCGAGAAATACTTCGCCGCCAACAATGCTGCCTACTACGGAGGCGCGCCGCGCGCTTCGGGTGGACGCTCGATTCGCCTACAGCGGCAATGGCTGCTGCATGTCTGGCGGCTGACCGGCGCGCCCGAGACCTGGGAGACGCAACTCGACCAGCGCATGCGCGCCGAACCGGTATTCGCCGTGGTCTCGGGCCTGGGAGGCAATAACTGGGAACCCGTGCATCGGTTCTGCGAGCGGCAGTCGGTTCCATGCCTGCTCCCCAACGTCGATCTGCCGGTCGTCGCGGCGGACGATTTCTATCCGGTCTATTTTTCGCAGGGTGTGCTGCTGGAAGCCCAGTTGATCGCGGCCCGCCTGTCGCAGCCGCGGCCGGACTCCGCCGCCAGACTGCGCATCGTCCAGGTCTTTCGCCGCGGCGACATCGGCGCGGCGGCGGCCGCACGACTGCGCGCCGCTCTTGCGCCCGCAGCGGAGCCGATCGACCATGCAATTGAGCCCGGCGGCGGGCCGCAGCCGCTGATCCAGGCGCTCCGCGACGTCAGGGCCGGCGACGTTCTGGTCCTGTGGCTGCGCGCGGCGGACCTGAAGGCGCTGCCGGCGCCCGCGCCTAAGAACCCTGAGGTCTACGCATCCGGAGTGATGGGTGGCCTCGAACAAGCTCCGCTCCCGCCGGCATGGCGCCGCATCGCCCGCATCGCGTACCCGTTCGAATTGCCGGAGGCGCGCAGCCTGCGCCTGAACTATGCACTGGGCTGGTTCCATCTCGAGCAGATCCCGGTGGTGAACGAACGCGTGCAGGTCGACACGTATATCGCCTGCTCGGTACTCGCCCAGACGCTGTCCTCGATGATCGGCGAATACCAGCGTGACTATCTGGTCGAGCGGGTCGAGGCGATGCTCAGCAGCCGCCTGGTCGACGGCTACTACTCGCGGCTCGGGCTCGCGCCCGGCCAGCGTTACGCTTCCAAGGGCGGCTATCTGGTCCGGTTCGCCGACCCGGCCGGGGTGCGCGTGGTGGCCGACGGCAACTGGATCGTGCCCTAGGGAAAATCTGCGCGTTTTCCCTGGCAGCACTTCGCATAGCTTAAGCTATGCTCGGCAATCCGCGAAGCTCTACTGAGTTCGCCCGCGCGCCGCTCCTTGCTCGATCGGCTTATCCGAATCTTTCCTAACCTTTGCGGACCCAGCGTCCTTATCCTTCGAGTTGTCCTTATCCTTATCCTTATCCTTCCCCGTGCTCTTGGCGTTGAATTGCGTTGCACCGGCCGCACAGTTCTGAGCCACGGTCGGCCTGGCTACCAGCCTCAGCTCGGCGGTGATCATGTCAAACGCCTTCTGAGAATCACCGCCTGCGGGATGGCCCAGTGCCGTGCCGCTTCCAAAAGTTTTCCACTCCGCCTGGAACGATTGCGCGTTCCGCGGGTCGACTTCAGCGCAGAAGGTTAGAATTGCGTTCACCATGCCCAGCGCTTGCGAGCTGGGGTCCGCGGCCATTGCCAGATGCGGAAGCGCAGCAGCGCCGCACAGCAAAACAATGCGAAAGGCTTTCATGATCTCACTCCATTTTGTATTAGGCGGCAACTTGTGACGGCGCGCTCACCACAGTTTTACGCGCCTGCTATCATCCCGAAATTAGCGTATTTCTCGGCTAGGAAACCTCGATGACTTCACAGCGCCGCGTTTTTCCCTGGTTGGCCGGCACCGCCTTTGCCTCTGGCCTGCTGCTCGGGGCGGTCGCATTGGGCGGCGACGAAACGCCCTCCGACCCGCATGCGCTCCACCACCAGGCAATGCTGGCGCCGCCTGCGGTGGCCCGCCGCATGACCAATTATGTCGCGCCCGACGTCGCGCTGGTCCGATCCGACGGGGCGCGCGTGAATTTCGCGCATGAGCTGGACGACGGCCGCCCAGTGCTGTTGGATTTCATCTACACCAGTTGTACCACCATCTGTCCGGTGATGAGCCAGACCTTTGCCGAAATGCAGAAGCGCCTCGGGCCCGACGCGGCCAAGGTGAAAATGATGTCGGTGTCGATCGACCCTGAGGAGGACACGCCGGCTCGCCTTACCGAATACGCCCAGCGCTACCGGGCGGGCGGACAGTGGAGCTTCTACACCGGCACGGTTCAGGCCAGCATCGCGGTGCAACGGGCATTCGACGTGTATCGCGGCGACAAAATGAACCACGTACCCGTCACCTTGCTGCGCGCCGCGCCGGGAGCGAGCTGGGTGCGGCTCGATGGATTCGTGACGCCTGACCAACTCATGGGTGAGTATCGACAGGTGCCCGCGCAGAAGTGAGCTCGCGGGCGATATAAACCGGTTAGGGGTCGACCGGCCGGCTGCGCGCCGCTGGTCTACTGTGTTTTCCTACCTTGGCGCCGGTGGGCGAGCGAATACAGTGCAGTAGATGTACGCCCGACACCGCCGGACCCACGGCTTCACGCTGATTGAGTTGGTCATCACCGTGGCCATTGTGGGGCTACTGACCACGGCTGCAATGCCGCTGGCGAAGCTCGCCGCTCAGCGTGCCAAGGAAACCGAGTTGCGCGCGAGCTTGCGCGAGATTCGCAACGCGCTTGACGCGTACAAACTCGCCGGCGACCAGGGGCGGGTGGAAATCAAATTGGGCGATAGCGGCTATCCGCCCACCCTGCAGACGCTGGTCGACGGCATCGAGGATGCCCGCAGCGAGACCAAGGTCAAGATCTATTTCTTGCGGCATATCCCGCGCGATCCGTTTTTCCCGGACGGAACGGCCGCGGCCGCCGATACCTGGGGACTGCGCAGCTATGCGAGCCCGCCCGACGCACCGCAGCCGGGCGACGATGTCTACGACGTGTACTCGTTGACGAGCGGAAAAGGCATCAATGGCGTGCCCTATCACGACTGGTAGCGCCATCGGCCGCCCGGCGCCACAGATGCTGGCCGTTCGACGTTCAGCTGGATTTACTTATATCGGCCTGCTGGTGACCATTGTGATCCTTGGCGTCATGCTGGCCGCCATGGGCCAGGTCTGGTCCACCGAAGCCCAGCGCGAACGCGAGGCCGAGTTGCTCTACCGTGGCGATACCATCCGCAAGGCGATTGGGGCGTACCTCTTGGGACCCGGCAGTTCCGGTCAGTACCCGCGAGAACTCCAAGATATGATTCAGGATCAGCGCGCGCCGCAAATCAAGCGCGAGTTGCGACGCGTGTACGAGGATCCGATGACGGGGATGGCGGATTGGACGCTGATCCGGGGGCCCGACGGCGGTATCATGGGTGTGGCCAGCAGTTCCAATGGCAAGCCTTTGAAGGTCCGGGAATTCAGTCTCGCGGATCAGACGTTCAAGGATGCCACCTGCTATTGCGACTGGCAGTTTTTATACCTTCCGCCCAGACGCAATTTCTACCGCGCGCCGGTCGTCGCACCCGGCACGCCGAGTCCGGCACCGACCCCCGCACCGGGCACAAACCCCGCGCCGGTGCTGCGTCCCCGCTGAGAATTGAGAATGCGCGACAACCGCTCCGCGGAGCGAAATTGTGACGCACATCCCATTTCTACAGTCGCAAAATGCAGACAATATCCGGGCAATCCCCTAATCGCTTCCGCATTTCGAGGTACTCGATGACGCAATCCGATTTAGTCAACGGTTCAGATGCGATCTGGCCCGACTTCGTCAGACGCCAAGCGGGGATTACCCGGCTCGTGCTGGTCGACGATCATCCGGTGGTGCGCGACGGATTGTGCTCGCTGCTGTCGCTCGAGAACGATTTGACCATCGTCGGCGACGCGGGCGACATTGAGACCGCCATCGAATTGGTCCGCGCGCACGAACCTGATCTGGTGATTTGCGATCTCAGCATGCCCGGCTGCACCGGAGGCCTCGCGGTGCGCAAACTGTGCCGCGAGTGTCCCAATACCCGCGTCCTGGTCTTGACCGCACATGATTCGCTGGAGTGTATTCGCGACTCGTTCGGCGCGGGCGCGATCGGCTATGTACGCAAGGACGCGTTGCGCGTCGACATATTGGCGGCCGTGCGTCGTGCGGCCGCGGGAACGCAGGCGACCTGCCGCGGCGTCGGCGATATCGTCATCAGAAGTTGGCTGCATGAGCTGATCACGCCGCAATCATGCGTCAACACGCCGCTCGACCAGGAAGATAGGCAGATCATCCGGCTCATTGCCCTGGGAGTTCCGACCTGGCGCATTGCGGCGGACTTGGGGCGCGGTGTCAAAGTGGTGGAAAAAACTCGCGCCAGTCTGATGCGCCGCCTCAATCTGCAGAGCACGGCGGCCGTAGCTCGATTTGCCGTCCGCAGCAATCTTCTAACCGATCGCGAAGTTGATCAGCTGGTATCGGCAGAATAGTCCGTGCAAAGAATTCTGATCATCGACGACGAGACTTTCGTCCGCGAGGCGTTGCAGCGCGTGTTGAGCGGCAAGGAAACCACGGTGGTTGGCGCGGCGGACGCGAACTGCGGCTTCGCGGCGCTGCGCGAGTCGCCCGTCGATCTCGCCATTGTCGACGTCGTTCTTCCGGACATGGATGGAGCCGAGGCGATCCGGCAGATTCGGCGCGATTACCCCGCGGTGCGCATCATCGCCATTTCTGGCGGCGGGAATTTCGGGCTTCACGCTTACCGACCTGAGGCGATCTCGACCCGCGCCTATCTCGCGGCATGCAGCGCGGCAGGAGCCGACGCGGTGCTGCCGAAACCGTTTGAAACAGGCGAGCTGCGATCGGTCATGGATCGGGTGTTCAGCACTGCGCGCCCGACAGCGCAATTGCGCTGACCGACGGGCGCCTTAAATCGGCTGAGGTTCCTCGCGCTTCACCAAGCCATGGCGTAACGCGAACATCGTCACGGCGGCGGTGTTGTGCAGGTTCAGTTTGCGCATCAAATTAGAGCGATGTTTTTCGATCGTCTTGACCGACAGCCCCAGGTCGCGAGCCGCATGCTTATTGGATTGGCCCAGCGCAATGCGCGTGAGCACTTCCCGCTCGCGGGCTGTGATCAGATGCACCGGGGCCCGGTCTGGATCGCGGCTCACGCCGCTCGCCAAGCCGGAAAGAATTCCTTTCGAAAACGTTTCGCAAATATACTTCTTGCCGGCGCAGACCGCCTGCAGTCCCTCCACCAGTTCCGCGTGGGGTGAATCTTTGAGCACAAAACCGTCGGCGCCCGCATGCATCGCGTCACGCAGCCGATCCATGCTCTCCAGTACCGTCAGCACCAAGATAGGAGTGGTGCTCTTGCGCTCGCGAAGTGCCGCGATGAGCTCGATTCCCGATTGATCCGGAAGACCGATATCCGTGACAACTACGGATGGCTTGAGTGCCTCGATGCCCGCCAGAGCATCCGGTACGGTACTCGCTTCACCAACGACGTGAAAGCCCGGGTCCGTTTCCAGCAGTGCCTTTAGCCCGGCACGCAAAATCAAGTGATCTTCCACCAGCATAATCCGCATGCGGCATGGATCAACCCGCAGCGATTGCGCATGCATGATACTTCCCTCATTCATAGTGCACACAACACCGCATCAACGCAGTCCCCGTCGAGCGGTTCCGCATAACGTACCGCGAAATTTTTGCGTTAACATGACACAGCTCTCAATTTCTCACCAGGTAGGTGAGCGTGTGCTCCCCCAGCTTGATCTGATCCTCGTGCTGCAAAACGTGCTGCTTTACCTGTTGACCGTTCACGTAAATTCCGTTCACGCTGCCCAGATCTTCGATCGTCGAAACATTACCGACCGTCACCACTTGGCAGTGATGACGACTGATGAAACATGCATCCAAGCGCACTTCGTTGTCGGACGCGCGACCAATCGAAATGCAGCCGGTTTTGACCGGACAGGACATTATAGGTTGCGAGCCGAGACTTACGAACAGCTGTGCCGAAGCAACGGGCGAGTTTTCGGCCGGCGCACGCAAGCCGGCTCCATCGCGTGCCACCGCCTCGGGCCAGCGCGGGTCCTGGGTGGCCAGGACGATTTCCGCGCCGCTGACATTCCCCGCCGAGCGTGCGCAAGCCGCATGCAAAGCAGCGTCGCAGAGCACGTTGATGAGACGGGGCGCGCCGCCGGTATGCTGATATACCAATGCGCAGGCCTCGGCCGTGAACAATTCCTTGCCGCGGGCGCCTGCGATCGCAAGACGGCGATCTATATACGGTTTCACCTCGTCGGCGGCCAGCGCATGCAGATGCACCTGCCATGGGCCGTCGGTTGCGACCAGGCGCGCGGTCAATTCCTCCACATGTTTTTGCTGGCCGTTTTGGCCCGCAAGCAGTAGCCGCAGCCGCGGCTCGCGGCGCACCATTTCAACGAAGGCGCGCAGGGTGCCGTTGGCGAGCAGCTGCACGTCATCGACGATCAGCAGCGGGACGCTCTTGCGGCTGCTTGCTGCATTGAATGCTGCCGCCAGCTGCACGAACAGTTGCGCTCCGCCTACGGCTGGATCCTTCGATGGAGCACCGAGTTGCAGCAGCAGCGCATGCAGCAGCTCGGTGGCGGAAATATGCGGCTGGTTGATCCGGCACAGGGTGAATCCGCTTTTGATCTCCCGCAGCACATCCTCGAGCAACAGGGTTTTGCCGACGCCCGCAGGTCCCATGAGCAATATCGGTCGCGCCCGGCTCTTGAGGCCGGCGATGACGTTTGCGCGTGCCCCGCTGTATTCTGAACTCAGGAAAAGAAATTCTGAATCCGGACGCAGACGGAAAGGCAGCTTCTCGAAACCAAAAAATTGCGGGTACATTTCTTCCTCGCCGTTGTCGGCGTTCCCCGTCGACACGGGCGCACGGCTTTCAAATCAGCCGACCAATGCGCGCCACGCAAGCGCCCACAGCTAATATACCGGGTAGTTTTGCATTAGCCAGATCGCCTCTTCGACATAATAGATCTAAATACGGCGACTCCATAGCAATCCTTGGGGAAGACTACTTAGCGGTGGCACTGCGCGGGCAAGCTCCTACTGTGTTTTCCTACCTTCGCCGCTTCTGGTGACTGCGTACAGTTGGGCAGACATCGGGAGCAGCGTTGACCAACACACCACCAATGCAGAGTACGAAAGGCACTGACTGCGCTGGGCCGTGGTCGGCGGTCCATGCGCACCGTCGCGCCACACCCCAACACGGTTTTACACTGCTCGAATTGCTCGTGGTCATGGTGATCATAGGCCTGTTGGCAGGCTTCGTCGCGCCGCGATACTTCTCACAAGTGGGTAAATCGCAGGTCAAAGCAGCCAGAGCGCAAATCGATGCGCTCGACAAGGCCATCGAACAGTTTCGCCTCGACATGAATCGCCTGCCGACCACTGAAGAGGGCTTGGCGGCGCTCAACGTCGCTCCCCCCAACGAACCTGACTGGGCCGGTCCGTATTTGAAAAAAGAGGTCCCGCGCGACCCGTGGGGCCATCCCTATGTCTATGTAGCTCCAGGAACGCATAACAACGATTTCGATTTGATGTCCTACGGTAAGGACGGGCAGCCCGGCGGCACCGGCGAAAACGCCGACATCGGGAATTGGTAGGCATCGTGGAGTTTCGCGTCAAGGCACTCGACCGCGAGCATGCGGTCCTCGCGCAACAGGTCGATGCGATCGACGAAATTGACGCGCGCCGCCAATTGGCGCTCCTGGGCTTGCGCATAATCTCCGTAACCCCGGTCCGCCAAGCCAGCCTGTTCGTTCGCTCGGCGAAGGTGCCGCTGGTCATTTTCAGCCAGGAACTGGTGGCGCTGCTCGATGCGGGCCTGTCCTTGGTCGAGTCGATCGAGGCGCTGACCGAAAAGGAGTCGAGCGCCGCGGTGCGTCGTCCGCTCGAACAAATTTTGAGCCGCCTGTACGAAGGTCAAACCCTTGGCGCGGCGCTGGCCGAACACCCGGCGATTTTTCCCTATCTTTACGTGGCAACGGTCCGTGCCAGCGAGCGCACCGGATCGTTGCGCGAAGCGCTGACCCGCTTTATCACCTACCAGCAGCAAATCGACGCCTTGCGCAAGACCCTCGTCAATGCGTCGATTTATCCGGCGGTGTTGCTGGCCGCGGGTGTCTTGGTAATGCTGTTTCTCATGGGCTATGTGGTGCCGCGTTTCAGTTCAATTTACGAGGAGCTTGGCTCCGACCTGCCCTTCGCCTCGCGATTGCTGCTGCAGTGGGGCCAGCTGCTCGAGGCGCATACGATGGCTGTGGTACTTTTCGGCGGCGGCGCCCTCGCAGCGGCCGGTTACGGGCTGACGCGCCGATCCACTCGTGCAGCCTTCGGCGCGTGGTTAGCCAAGGTGCCCGCGATCGGACGGCAACTTCGCCTGTATCAATTGGCGCGACTGTATCGAACGGTGGGCATGCTATTGCGCAGCGGCATGCCGGCGGTTACGGCCATGGGCATGTCGTCGGGATTGCTTGGCGAAACATTACGTCCTGCGTTTGCCAAGGCGACGCAATCGGTGCGAGAAGGCCAGTCGCTCGCCAACGCGATGGAACACAATGACCTTACGACGCCGGTGGCGGCCCGTATGCTGCGTGTCGGCGAACGCAGCGGCAACATGGGCGAAATGACCGAGCGCATCGCCACTTTCTATGATGACGAGCTCGCCCGCTGGGTGTCGATCGTCACCCGTCTGATCGAGCCGCTGTTCATGACCTTGATCGGACTTTTGATCGGCCTGATCGTGGTGCTCATGTACTTTCCAATATTCCAGTTGGCGGGAAGCGTGCAATGAACGCTGCAGTCCCGCTCAAAGCTGTGGAAGTGCCGCCCAGCGCCGCCGGCGCGGACGCCGCTGTGCCGGTTGCGTCCGTTGTACCCGTCGCATCCGCCCCGCTGGAAGAGGTGCTCATCGCCCGTGCATTGGCCGAGGCTGAGCGCACCGCGCGCTCCGCGCTCGAAATCCTGACGGAAACATCGGGTCGCGCGCCGCTGGATTTGGCGCAAGCCTTGGCGGCGGCGCTCGACTATCGATATGTGGGCGGCGAGGAGCTCGCGGGGGTCGAACCTGCTTTTGACATCCTGCCCCCGTCGGAAGCCACGCGGCGCTGCTGCGCCGTGGTGCGGCAAGCGGGCGGCCTGTTGGCGATCGTCGCCGATCCGTTCGATTCCGCACTGCGTAGTTGGCTCGAGACGCGCACCACAGAGGTACTCGATTGGGCGCTGGCGGCGTCGCACGAGCTTGCCAATTTCATCGCGCGTCGCGCCGAAGGCCTGCGTGCCATCGATGCCGTATTGTCGCAAGCGGAGGCCGAAGGCGGCGCAAATGCCGGACCCGACAATCTGTCGTATGTGTCGATCAGCGAAGACGCAAGCCCGATCGTGCGGTTGGTGCATTCGACCGTCTACGATGCGCTACGGGCCGGTGCCAGCGATATTCACCTGGAGTCGACCGCCAATGGACTCACGGTGCGCTATCGCATCGACGGCGTGCTGGTCAGCATCGCTTCGGTGAGCGGTACGGCGGTCGCGGAGCAAGTCATCTCGCGCATCAAAGTGATGTCGGAACTCGATATCGCCGAGCGCCGCGTGCCCCAAGATGGACGTTTTACGATTGCGCTCGACCGCCGCCCGATCGACTTTCGAGTGTCGGTAATTCCCAGCATTTTCGGTGAAGACGCGGTGTTGCGCGCACTCGACAAGCAGGCGCTGACCGAGCGCCTGCACGGCCTGCGTCTCGATGCCTTGGGGTTCGACATGCGCGTGGTAACGCAGTTGCGGCGCCTGAGTTTGCTGCCTTATGGAATGCTGCTCGTCACCGGACCCACCGGCAGCGGCAAAACCACGACGCTGTATGCGGCGATTTCCGAGACTCAAACGGGTAACGACAAAATCGTCACGATCGAGGACCCGGTGGAATACCAACTGCAGGGCGTGCTGCAAATACCGGTCAACGAGAAAAAGGGGCTGACCTTTGCGCGCGGATTGCGTTCGATTCTGCGGCACGATCCGGACAAGATCATGGTCGGCGAAATCCGCGATTCCGAGACCGCGCAAATCGCCATCCAATCCGCACTCACCGGACACCTGGTATTCACCACGGTGCACGCCAACAATGTATTCGATGTGGTGAGCCGATTCGTCCACATGGGAGTCGACACCTATAGTTTCGTGTCCGCGCTATCCGGCGTGCTGGCGCAGCGCCTGATCCGCATCGTGTGCGAGCAGTGTGCCGAACGACAGGTGCCGTCCCGGCAATTGCTCGAGGAATCGCAATTGTCGGTAGCTGCGAGCGCCGCCTTCGACTTCACCGTCGGACGCGGCTGCCAACATTGCCGCGGCACGGGTTATCGGGGTCGCAAGGCCATCGGTGAGTTGCTGGTGCTCAACGACGAACTGCGCGAGGCGATCATCAATCGCGCGCCGGTGCGCCAGCTCAAGGAGCTTTCCCAGAAGGGCGGCGTGCGGTTTATCCGCAGCGTCGCGCTCGATCTGGTACGGCGCGGCGAGACCACGCTCGAGGAGGTTAATCGTGTCACCGTTATGGCGTGATGAAGTGGGGATTTATTTAACCCAGCGACGCCACTGCCTGGTGCGCATCGGACGGGGTATCCGCCCAACCTTGCTGCGCGAGGAGAATCACAGCGAAGCGCAGCAGGCGCCCGGATGGGAGGCCGTGCTCGCGCTGCTGGAGCAGCGGCTGGCGCAGCCCGAATGGGCCGACGCGCGTGCGCGCATCGTCATCGCCGATCAGTGGGTCCGCTACACCGTGGTGCCGTGGTCCGATTCCCTGAGTTCGGCCGACGAGCGTATGGCGCACGCGCGCGAACTGATCGCAAGTGTATTTGGCGATGCGAGTAAGTGGACCATTTCGATGTCGGAAGCGCCGCCAGGTGCGTCGCGTCTGGCCTGCGCGATGCCGACCGCGTTGCTCGATTCTTTGCGGCAATTGACCGCTCGCCACGGCCAGAAGCTCGCGTCGGTGCAGCCGCAGCTGATCGCCGCCTATAACGCCTGGCGGCACCGCTTGCCCACCGTCGCCGCGGCTTGGTTCGTCACCGTTGAGGAGGGCTCGCTCGCGGCTTTACGCATGTCCGGCAACGGCATCGATCGTGTTCATGCCGTGCGCATCGGCATGGATTGGGCGCGCGAGCTCAAACGGCTGCAGACCTTCGGCCGGCTCGCCAGCGGCAGCCCGACCGACGGTCGGGTTTACGTCGACTTACCGGATGCTCTGCGCTTGCTACGTCCTGAGATGTCGGCAGATTTGGAGTGGCTCGACGAGCCCAATCCGCCCCTGACGACGCTGCATCAGCTCGAACTCTTACGCAGAAAAGCGGCATGAGACAGGTCATCGAATTCAATTTCGCCGGCGGAGGCCGCCGCGTTTCGCTGCTCGGCGGAGCGTTGCTCGCGGTGGGTTTCATAGCGGCCGTCGCTGTGCTTCTGGAATATCGGGTCGTGGGCGAACGCCGGGCCGGACTCGAGCTGCGGCTGGCGACACTGACACGTGGCAAAACCCCTACATTGAGTCCCAGCGAGACCGCCGCCGATGCGCGCCTGACCGCCATCGGGCAGCACGCGGCTCAGGATCTGGCTACCCCGTGGACGCGGCTGCTGTCGGAACTTGAGCAGGCGAGCAAGGCGACTCAAGGTGAAGTCGCGTTGCTCGGGGTCGAACCCGATCATGCCAAACACAGTGTGCGGGTCAGCGCCGAGGCGCGCACCCTCGCACTGGCGCTGGCCTACGTGCAACGGTTGCAGGCGGGCAGCTCGCTGCAATTCCCCATGCTCGATCGGCACGAAATTCGCGCCGACGACCCGCAACACCCGGTGCGTTTCGAATTGACCGGCGCGTGGAGAGATCTGGAATGAACGCACCAAACGATACCCATGGTTCCAACACCACGCGTGCCGTGTCCGCAGCGGTTCACCCGATGCCGGCCGTACCGACCGTGCCCGCAACCGTTACGCGCACGATGGCGTTGCAGCATGGTGCGCAGCGCATGCTCGTCCGTGCGGTTCCGCAAGTTCGCTATCAACTAATGCGGGTTGGCCCTGCCGGCCTATCGGGGCTCGCCGCGCTGATCGCGGCTGCCGCCGTCGCGCTGGTCCTGTTGCTGCCCGCACAGCAATCCGTGTTCGCGTTGCGTACCGAGTTGACCAGCGCAGCTCACGCAGTACCGGCGAAGCTGTCGCAAGACTTGAGCCCGCGACAATTCGCCGCAGCCCTGCCGACCCGCGAACAGATTCCGGCGCTGCTGGGCGTGGTGCTGGTACAGGCGACTGATTCAGGCATCGTCTTGGAACAAGGCAGATACTCCTACAGCCCGGCCACGACCAGCCGGCTGGCGCGCTACACATTCGAATTTCCGGTAAAGGGGGAATACGGCCACATACGCGGCTTCATCAATAACTCGCTGACCGCGATTCCAGCGCTCGGGTTGGACAAGTTGCGGGTTGAGCGGAAAAACGTGGCCGATACTCTGGTCAGTGCCGACGTGGCCTTCGTCATTTATCTGCGAGGTGCGTAGTGTTCAGAAATATTTCACTGCGCGCCAAGATACTCATCGGCATTGCCCTGATCTGCACCGCGTACGTCGTGCTGATGCCTGACCGGTCGCAGACCATCGAACCGATGCATGCCGCCGGCGTCGCACGAGTCGCGCCCGCCGCCAAGGCCGGCGCAAAATCGCCGACGGTCGACGCGTTCTTCCGTATGAAGGATCGCATCGTCAATAACGCCGCGGCTGCATCGCTATTTACAGTGCAGTCTTGGTACGTGGCGCCGCCGCCGCCGCCGCCGGCGCCCGTGGTTGTGCAGGCGCCACCGGCGCCTACCGCCCCGCCGCTGCCATTCGCATTCATGGGCAGCTATCGGCCGGAGGGCGCCACCCCGATCTATTTTCTCACTGCCGGCGATCGCGTCTATGACGTGAAAATCGGCGACACTCTCGATAACACATACAGCGTGGATGGGATCAAATCCGGTCAGCTGCTGTTTACCTATATCCCTCTCAAAATCCAGCAATCACTGGCAGTGGGCGATGACCAATGAACAATTCTTTCCGTAATCTAATCGGAGCGGCCGCGACGGTCGCGTTATTACTCGGCTGCGCGGCTGCCAGTTGGCATCGCGAGGGAATCAAGCAGGTTGAAGCCGGTAATTACGAAGTCGGCGTTGCCGACCTGGCGCAAGCCGTCGCGCGTTCCCCGGACAACATGGAGTACAAGCTGGATTTCGCGGCGCGCCGCGAGGCCGCGATTCAAAAATTGGTTGCTGCCGCGGATACCATGCGCCGCAACGGACAGTTGGACGAGGCGACGGCCACCTACCGCCGCGTGCTCACCATCCAAGTCGGCAATCAGCGCGCCCTGCGCGGGATAGAGGGAGTCGAGGCGGATCGCCGGCACGCCGGCATGGTCGCCGATGCGGCCAAGGATTTTGAGCGTAAGGATTTCGATGCTGCGGAGGCCTTGTTGCGGGCGGTGCTCAACGAAGATGCGGGCTTCAGCGCCGCGCGCGACCTCTCGGCAAAGATCAACGTGGCCCGCGGACCCGTCGCAGTGGCGCCGCGCCTCAAGTCCAACAATAACGGCAAAGTCACGCTGCAGTTCCGCGACGCGCCCACCAAGATGGTGTTCGAAGTGCTGGCGCGGCAGACCGGCATCAATTTCATTCTCGAC
>Ga0210394_10001053_pt1 | contig 47638 bp, 38 predicted proteins | sample IncBWC12MmetaG_FD_160121 | JGI IMG/M metagenome (GOLD analysis project Ga0210394, IMG submission 160121) | Forest soil microbial communities from Barre Woods Harvard Forest LTER site, Petersham, Massachusetts, United States - Inc-BW-C-12-M | ecosystem: Environmental > Terrestrial > Soil >...
ACGCGCTGCCGGGTATATGGTGATGGCGCGCGGCCACGCCTGCGGCCTCGGCATTCTCGTGGGCCACTTTCAATACTTCCGGCCAATCGAGGGCGAAAATTTCCGCGTTGGGATTTTGCTTGGCGACGGTGACGCCGTACATGCCGTGGCCTGCGGCGACGTCCAGCACTTTCCATTTTTCAGCGGCGCTGGCTTCGAGCGTTTCGGCGAGAGCTGCGGCAGTGATGCGCTGCAAGCCGCTCATCGAACGAGCGAACTCCACCCATTTGGAACTGTCCGGCGCCGTCGTGGATTGCTCGCCCATGAGTGAAGTGCCGGCGCGCACGATTGCGGTGAGATCCCTATAGAGGTTCATTATTTCCGGCAGGGCGAGAAAATTGGCGGCCGCGCCGATGTATGCTGGCGAGCGGCGAGTCAGGAATACGGCGGATTCGTCGGCGAGAGCATATTCCTGGCCGTTTTTGAGCAGGAATCCGTTGATGACCAGGTAGTCGCAAAGAATGCGGATGCCGCGTTCGCTGGCTTCGCAGCGTTTGGCGATGGAGGCGTGCGTCGTGTCGCCGGCGGCGATGGCCGAGAAAACGTCCAGCTCGATCGCGGTTTTCAGCGCGGCGGTCCTTTGGTACGCGTTCAGCGTTTCGAAGATGCGTTCGGGAGTTACGTTGGCAGGTCCGGGTGCGGTGGTCATGGGAGCCGCTCCTGAAATTTGAGATGCGCTAATGAGAAACGGAATTTTCGGCGAAACACCAGTGAACGAATTCGGGTTTGTAGGTTTCGACGACGGCGGCCGGTACGTCGGATTCGTTTACTTGGCGAAAAGCGAAACTAATTTCGCCGTTGGGCTGCACGGTGCCGAGTAGAAAACCGTAGACGTTGGTTGCGGCGGCTTTGGCGTCTACTTTGTCCGGAGGCAGCGCGTAGCGCACGGCTCCGGCGGTACCGACGATCGATCCGGGGAGCACGCCACCGTGGTCGCGCCAGTATGGAGTGTTGAAAACTCCAGCCATATAGAAATGCTGGTGGCTGGCGATGACGTAAACCAGCTTGTGCGCTTCGTCCTGGGCCTTCAGCAAGTCGGCATAAACGCGGCGGCCGCTGGCAATGCCCGCGGGCGAATCGTCCATGGCGTGATTTGCGGCGATGGAGTCGGGCAGCGCCTCGTGCATACCGACCACGATGGTGTGAGTCTGCGGATTGGAGGCATCGCGCGCGAGTATTTTTTCAAGCCACTGGAGCTGGTCCGCGTCGAATTCGTTGTTGACGGCGTTGTCGAGAGTAATGAAATCCACTCCGTTTTGAATCCAGTGGTAATAGGTGGTGAGCTTGTGGGCGTTTGGGTCGTCGCTCAGGCGCTGCTTCTGGAGCACCGGTGTTTCGAGCCAGTCCGCGAACTGAATCAGATACATTTCGCGCGTGTGCGGCCAAACCGTTTCGTGATTTCCGATGCCTAGGAAAACGGGCAACGAGCCAAAGGCCGCGATTTGATTCTGCAAGAAATCATCCCAGACGGTCTGTTGATAGGCGCTGATGCTCAGGGGCCTGGCGAGGTGCTCGGGCTGATGCTGGATGTCCTCATCGAAATCGGAGTTTTTGCGGAAGTCGCCGAGATGCCAGTAGAAGGCGGCGCCGCTTTGCTTCACGCCGGCGGCGATGCCGGGCATGACCACGTCGCCGCAGTTGCGGGAATCGCCGGAGACGGCGAAGCGCCAGGTGGCGCCGGGCGCGGCAGATTGTCCGAGAACAGCGCGGGAACTGCCGCAGAGCGCTGCCAACATCAGGAACAAAGATGTGAACGTAAATCGTCGAGTCATTGATACGCCTTGGTGTAGCGCCTTGCAGTGCTAAGATCGCGACAACTGAATGGAACTTCAGCGGCTACAGCCGCTCGGCACTGGAGCAGTTTATGTCTTGGCCCTACGAGCCTGCCGCCGGCAGGCTCTCAGGATAAACCAAAGCCACGACCCACCAAGACTCTCGAGATCTCACGCACGCTCAAGAGCCGGGGCGCACAAAAAACCTCCACGCATCGCCCGCGTTAGCGGCTCGCTGCCGACCGAGAGCGACAAGCGATTGTAGTTTTTCAAGATGGCGTTAGCAACGGTGGCGCTGTGGAATTCGCGATGGGCACCGCTACAAAATCGCTTGGGTAATGGGTGTGACTTCGCTTACATTTCTGGCGCGTGCGTTACGGCGCGATTTCGCAGCCGGCCGAGGTGAATGAAATGCAAATTGAACCGTTTGAGATGGAACGCTGGCAATCGGTGTGGGAGAACAAAGTCGAGCTGAACATTTCCGAGAGCGGGGTGCATCCGCTGACGACGGCGGAGCTGGTTCCGGATCCGGAGCAGCTGCGGAAAATATTGGACGTGCAGCAACTTTATCCGCAGACGAACGGCAGCGAGGAATTGCGTTCGCGGATCGCAGAGCTTTATCCCGGAGCGAGCGCGGAAAATGTGCTGGTCACGTGCGGCGGGTCGGAGGCAAATTTCGTTTCGACATGGTCGCTGATCGAGCCGGGCGACGAAGTGGTGTTCATGATGCCGAATTACATGCAGATCGCGGGAGTGGCGCGGGCGATGGGCGCGATCGTGAAGCCGCTGTGGCTGCGCGAAGCGCTGGACTGGGGCATCAACGTGGACGATTTGCCGCGAGCGGTGACGCCGAAAACGAAATTGATCGCGATTTGTAATCCGAGCAATCCCACCGGAGCGGTGTTGCGCGAAGACATGCGCGCCGCAGTCGTGGCGGCTGCGGCGAAGGTCGGCGCCTGGATTATTTCGGATGAAGTGTATCGCGGCGCGGAATTCGATGGGGAAATGACGGCGACGATGTGGGGCGGATACGAACGCATGTTGTGCACGGCGGGGCTGTCAAAAGCGTTCAGCTTGCCGGGGTTGCGCACCGGATGGGTGATCGGTGCACCGAAGATGATCGAAAAATTGTGGAGTTATCACGACTACACCAGCATCGGGCCTTCGATGCTGACCGACCGGCTGGCTTCGGTGGCCCTCGAGCCGGTGCGGCGCGCGTGGATTTTGAATCGCACGCGGGAATTTGTGCGGCGCAATTATCCGCCGCTGCGCGCGTGGCTGGACGAACATGCGGAGATTTTTTCGCACGTGGCGCCGAAGGCGGGCGCGATCGCCTGGGCCGGGTTGCGCGGCGGCCGAAACTCGGCGCTGCTGGCGGAAGAGTTGCGCGTGAAAAAGAGCGTGCTGCTGGTCCCCGGCGAGCAGGTGGGGATGGAAGGGTTCGTGCGGTTCGGTTTCGGCGGCGATCCGCTACATTTACGGAAGGCGCTGGGGCGGATTGATGAGTGGCTGGGAGAGACGCGGGCGGCCATCGCGAGGTGATTGGCGGCGGGGGAAAGCAGATCCCTGCCTGCGGCAGGCAGGCAGGCCTCTCTGCGTCCCGCGCCGGTCCCGCGGCTGCGGGACCGGAAAGAAAAAGCGCGGGACTCCTTTCCCTGCGCACGAGTCGCTCAGGGCAAGCGGGATGACAACCGAGGTGTTCTTTTCCCTCAAGCGGTAATCCTACGCTGTGGCGTTAATGATTCGGCATCGCTCTCGGGATATGCGCGCGTGGGGCTGGGCGCGGATGGTAATTTGGGAAGATAAGGTCGGATGAGGGGTCAGCCCGACATGTCGCATCCAATGCCCGCTCCCAAGGCGGTGCTGCGCATCGTCATTAATTTCTGTCTGGTCGGCTGGGGCGCTGCGATCATCGCGCAGGCCAGCCGCATGCGGCCCGGCTATGTGCGCCTCGGGTGGCTGCACGATTTGGCTATTTTCTTTTTCTTCTCGCTGGTGGCCTTCGCACTATTCTTTGCGGAATACCAGCTCGTTCAGGGGCTCACCAAGCGCGATCTGAACGTCACGTTGGGATATGTGCAGTCGCTGGGGTGCTTTCTTCTGGTCCTGTGCGGTCTGTGGGGAATTTATTACGCGAATGGGAGGGGACTCGCGGCGTCCTGGTATCCTGCGTTTACGGAAAACGTGCTGCCGGCGATTTATATTTTTGGGCATGTGGTCTTCGTGGGGAACGTGATCTGGAGTTACGTCCAGGAGGGAAGCGCACGATGACTCGACAGGCGGCTGCCGATAAACCCGCTGCAACATTCGGATGGCCGACCTCACCTGCGCGGCTTTTCGAAATCGCCGCGGCGTTTTTCGTAGTTACCGAATTGATTCTGGCACAGGCGGGATTTCTGGGCGCGCGATTGCCGGTGATGCAAGACGAGCAAATAACCCAGGTGCAGATTACGGCACTGTGGGTGATCGTGGCGGCGCCGTTTGCGGTCTTCGCCCTGATTTACGCGGGCATCGAGCTCAAGACGGCGCGCATGTTCGAACAATCGCCGACGCGGATTCACTTTGTGTGCACGCTTTTTGCGGTGCTGGAAGCCGTTCGCGTGTTTTTGGGTTGGGCCGAGAGTACCGTCAGCCCGACTCCCCTGGCGCTTACGATGCAGGATTTGCGTGGAGTGGGCGCGTTTCTGGTTTTGGCTTTGGGCGCGTTCATCTGGAACCTCGCCACGAGCAAAGCCAAGCCTCCGGCTTCGCGCTAGCTCATGCCTTTCTTTGCTTTGATCAGCTCACACGCAGCTTCACAGCATGCTTCGAGCGGCGTTTCGCGACACGCGGTGAAGCAGCCGCGCAGCGTGGCCGTCGTTTTTCGGTCACTTATCGCGTTTCTGCTGGTGATTTGCGCGGTATCGCCTGCGTTCGCGCAGCACGCTCATTGGGAAACGCTTAACACGCGGGTGAAGAATCTCTACGCGCGGGCCGCGGATGGTCTAGAGAACGTCGCGTGATTACTTCGCAAGGTGAACCGCTCCACAGATGCGGCCATTCTTGAAGCAAAAGCCAAGGCCGTGCGTGCCGCAATTCCTCCTGCACGGCCGCAACTCTTTGCGATACAGGATGACCTACACTGGTATTCCGCGTCGCGGAGACGAGTGTGGGGCTGCGCGGCGTTTATTTCTGTTCGCTGGCGGATTGTTCCTGATCGGTTTCGGATTTGTGCCAGCTGGAATCAGGATCGAATTTCTTCATGGCTTTGACGATCGATTCGGTGTTCTTGCCGAGGTCTTTTTCGTAAACCACTCCGTTGCTGCCGACGATGAACGTCATGACACCGGATGATCTGTACTCCGCGGGATAAGCGACGAAGGCGAAGCCGCCGGTCATTTTGCCGCGCACGAAGTAGTTTTTCGAACCACCGGGGGCATGGCGTCCCTGGGCCATCAGGATGTGAAAGTAATAGCCGTGGAAAGGAGTGGGCCCGCCTTCGGGAAGGTTCTCGTAACCTTCCGCGACGGCGGCTGCGATCAGCGGTCCGATTGGGCTTTGCGGCGTGCCGTCAGCGGCTTTCCAATAGAGGCCATTGTGCTGGCCTGCGTCGCTAAAGAACCGCTGGGCGTATTCATTGTGATTTTGGGAAGCGAAATCCTTCTGTGCCGCTACAAGTTCCTGGCAGACGCGGATGGTGGTGACTTCGTTGCGGCCGACGCGGCGGTAGAGAATTTCTTTGGTTCCGGCTTCAGTGTCGAAATACCACACGTTACCCTTGTGCACCAGTGGAATGGGCGCAGGCCAATTCTCCGCGCCGATGTATAGGGTGGTGGTGCCGTCGGGTTCGTTCACGAGTCGATGCATTTCCTGATATTTTTTCGCGAAGTTGGCGTGCATTTCGTGGTCCTGAACGTCATCGCCAGAGTAAACGACCTGCTTGCCTTCGGGACCGAAGATGGCGAGCATGGCCGCCTCGTCATTCGCCTGCGTCGCGGCGCCCAGCGCGCTGCTGGCTTCTTCGGCGGAAGCGAAAGTTTTCTGGCCCTGCTGCTGCGCCTGGGAAATGGCGGGCATCAAGCCCAGCAAAAGGATCGCGACTGCCGCGAATTTCAGAAGATTGCCTGACTGAAAAGCTTTAGGGTTCAGCTTCGAATGCCGCATGGTCTTCCCTCCGTTTCTAAATTACGCAAGCTGCTGGGAACGTTCTAGGAATAGGAACATTATAGGATTTCGATTAGCGGTGATGCCCGCCGCCACCGCCACCGCCGCCGCCGTGAAATCCACCGCCGCCACCGCCGCGAGCGCCGCCGAAGCTGGAGCTCCCGCGCGAGGAATAACTGCGGGCCTCGCCGCCATGGTCATAGCCGCTGAAACCGCTGGAGCGCGTGCCGGACTGGCCGCGGGACTGATCGAATCCCCGCGCGGCCTGAGTATTTCCATGGAAAGGCGTATCCCTCCCGCCGGGCCGGTTATAAACATTCCCGCCGCCGCGTTGCACGTTGTTAGCGACGCCGCGTTCGCCTCCCCCTCGGTAGTAATTGTTGCGGTTGTAAAACGTATTGCTGTGAGAGTAGTAGCGGTTGTGATTATAGACGGCGTAATGGTTGTGCCAATCAAATCCCCAGTGTCCCCAGCCCCATCCGTATCCGCCCCAGAAACCGATGCCGAAGCCCACTCCCCAAAATATGGACGGGCCGCCGAACCAGATTCCGGGATAGGGATACCAACCGGGCCAGGCGGCGACGGGATATCCGTAAACCAGCCAGGGATCATACGCGGGAACATAGACCACGTCGGGTGTAGCGGGCTGAATGACGATGTCCGAGCCTTGCGTCTGGACGGTCTGCTGCGGCGTGTCCTTCAAATTGCCGGCTTGCTGGGCTTTCTGGCGCATTACCTGGATCGCGTCCATCACAGCTTGTTCCTGGTTGTAGTAAGCGTCGCCGAGAGATGAGGTCCAGGAGATATTCTTGTCCATGTTTCCCAGCACGGTGGGAAACGCGCAGAGGGCTTTCACGCTGGGATCCCACGTTTGCTGGTCCACGGCTTGCGCGAGAGCGTCGCCCTTCAGATCGGGATTTGCTTGCACCCAGCGGTCAGCTTCGACGAGCTCTGCGGGAAAAGTTGATGCAGCGAGGACCTGCGCGACCAGAGAATCCGGGTACAGCGCGATGGGAGCTACGAGTTGCTGCAATTGCTCAGGCGTTTGTTGCGTGTAGGGCGGAGCTTGCGAGGTTTGCGCCTGAGCTTGCGCATCGTCCTGGGCGGCGGACACAGTTTGCGGCAACACCGGAAGCAAAAGAGAGAGAGCCAGCACGGAGGCGAGAACTTGCCGGGCTGAAAGCGAAGGAATATTAGAACTGGCTGCTATACGCTTGAAGACGTTCATGTTCGTGAGGCTCGGGATCCGCTTCATGACTTGAGCCCTCCTAGTTTATAAGATGCGCAATGGGAAGCATCGGTTTCGGTTAACGTAATTGAACTGCCGGGCGGTTGCAGACGACATATTCCGCCGCATGCAGCGGGAATGTCAACGGCGAAGAAGGTTCTGTCGCTGCAAAGTGAGAATGTCCGGTTTGTGCAAAGTAGAAATGTCCGGTTCCCTGGGTGGCCGAGGGGCCCATGGAAACAGAGCGAATCGCGTTGAGCCAACGAGAACGGGAGCGATGGAAAGTTTTGCACCAGGTAACAGCAGAAACAGTGGAGGCAGGTAGCAGCGGCCGAGCGGCTGCCAGTAAGCGACCGCCAGGTGCGACGGATGCTGCTGCGCCTGCGCCAGCGCGGCGATCGCTCCCTGGTTCACGGACTGCGCGGTCCGGCCTGCCAGCTCATCGCGCTGATCGATGCTGCCACCCGTCGCATCTGGGGACGGTTCTGCGAGCAGGACAGCGCAGCAGAGAACTTGCGAACTCTGCAGGATCGTCTGGTGAAGGAGATGCGGTTGGCGGGCATCGACAGCATCGCGACAGCGAATCATTTCCTGGAGACGCGCTTTATTCGCGATGGGGAGCAGCGTTTTAGCATAGCCGCGCGCAAGGCAGGCGATGCTCAGCTAAGCCTGGGGCCAGAACAGCACCTGGAAGAAATCTTGAGCGTGCGGGTGGCCCGCCGAGTGGCTCAGGAGCACACGGTCAGTTGGGAGGGAAAGCGCTGGGGGGTAGTGCGGGAAGAAGTTTGCGCAGGGCTGCGTGGGGCAGCGGTAGAGAGCGAACGGCGGTTGGATGGAAGCGACTGGTGGCGCTACCGCGGGGCGCTATCTGCACCTGCGTTCCTGCCCAGAACCGGCGCGAGCGACCACCCGTCCTTCCGGCCTACGGCCTCCCGGACATGCGCACAGAGCCGCGCAACCCAAGAACAAAATCACACCCCAATACCCTGTGCCTGCAGATCACCCTTGGAGCAGACCATGGAAGCGGACATTTCTATCTTGCGAAAACCCGGACATTCCTACTTTGCGTTGACACAAATTTGGCGTCAGAGCGGGCCCACTGACACCACGTGAACAAGCCAACGCCTGATTAACGCTTACCGGAAACGGACGCATGACCTGCAGGCGATCAGCGATTAACTTATAGATAACCATATGGTAACCTGTCTTTGGTGAGTGCGAAACACACAATCCGTTCGATCGCGGCCACCGCATGGTGCGAGGCGACGCAGTAGTCACCAGCCGCTGGCCTTCCTCCCACACCTTCCAATTTTCTAATCGCAAATTCCAGAGATTAGAACCTCCTCCCAGTTGCTCAAAACAAAGCACGCGCATTCGCTCTAATCGCGAAAAAAAGCATAGTTGCGTTTTTCGCTTTGCGCGCACAGAGGCTTCGCGCTGGATTTCCGCCCGGTGTATCCTCGTACGGATGCTTGAGCTTGATTGTGGACTGGAATTCTTCACGGACTTCGCCCCTGATTTCTTTGCGGCTATGCCCGCGCGCCCTGGAATTTTTCTGCTGGAGACGCGAGGCGCGGGGGCGCAGCCTTATCTTGCGCGGACGGCGGATATACGGCGTGCGGCGGAACGTCTGCTGGGCGCGACGGAGGTTGCTTCCAAGCAATTGAATTTGCGCGAGGTGGCGACGCGGATCCGCTATCGCGTTACGGGGTCGAAATTCGAGCAGAACCTGGCTTTCTACCAGAATGCGCGCTTGTATTTTTCCAGCCGCTACCGCGAGCTGATGCGTTTGCGGCCGCCCGCGATGTTAAAGGTGAATCTGCGCAATGCTTATCCGCGGTGTTACGTGACGCGGCGCATTCGCGGCGACGAAGGATTTTATTTCGGGCCGTTCAGCTCGCGGCGCTCGGCGGAGGAATTCAGCGAAAGCTTTTTGGACCTTTTCAAGACGCGCCGTTGCCAGATCAAGATCCGGCGCGACCCCGCTTATCCCGGCTGCGTGTATTCGGAAATGAAAATGTGCTTGGCGCCGTGCTTTGCCGGATGCACGCAACAGGAATACGACGTCGAGATTGGGCGCGTGCTGGAATCGCTGGAAACAACCGGAGTGGCGCTCGCCGAGCAACTGGCGCAGGAACGTGCGGCCGCGAGCGACCAGCTCGATTTCGAGCGGGCGGCGGCGCTGCACAAGCGCCTGGATAAAGTGACGGCTGTGCTGCGTGGGATGCCGGACCTGGCGCGCCGGATCGAAGAGCTGGACCTGGTGATTCTGCAGCGCTCCGCCGAACCTCAGACCATCGCGGTGTTTCCAGTGCGCGCTGGGATGCTGGAGGAACCTTTGTTCTTGCGCTTCGCTGAAATTTCCAGCGAGCCGCGGTCGGTGGAAGCGATTTTGAAGGACGCGCTGGAGCCGGGATGGAACGAAGTGGCAAGCGCAGCGGCGGCCAGCGGGCGCGCGCGGAAACGTGACCAGGAAGAATCGGAAACGGTGGTGAGCGAGAGAAATTTGCGCGTGCGGTACGGTTTGCGCGCGACGTCGCCGGATTTGCACGACCATCTGGCGCTGTTGACGCGATGGTTTTATTCGAAGCCGCGCGAGGGTGAGATTTTGTTTCGCGACAAGGTCTGGCCCTATCGCCGCATGTTGCGCGCTTGCAGCCGATTGCTGGCCGGCCCGCACCAGGCGCAGAGTGCGCCGCATCCGCAGCAGTAAATGCAGGCGTTTGGGAAGAAGGTTGTGGCCACCATGGCCTGATGCTTAGAGGCCGGCCGGTGGAAACGCGGCGGGCCGGCGGGAGATTGCGTCGTACAATTATAGTGATGGCAACCGCGAACACAGCGACGCCTTCATCTCCGGTCGGCCCGGAAGTTCGCTCGCGCTTTCGAGACATGGTGCGTTCGCTGCGCCACCGCAATTTCCAGCTTTTCTTCAGCGGACAAATGATTTCTTTGATCGGCACGTGGATGCAGACGGTGGCGCAGGCTTGGCTGGTGTACCGCATCACGGGCTCGTCACTACTGCTGGGCGTGGTAGGCTTCGCGGGACAGATCCCCATTTTTTTATTTGCGCCAGTCGGGGGATTGGCGGCGGACCGCTTGAACCGTCATCGCGTGGTGATCGGCACGCAAGTCGCTTCGCTGATTCTGGCATTTATTCTGGCGGCGCTCACGCTGCTGCACGTCATAAAAGTGTGGGAGATCGTGGTGCTGGCGGCGCTACTGGGAGTGGTGAACGCGTTTGACGTGCCGGCGCGGCAATCATTTCTGATCGAAATGGTGGTGCGCGAAGATTTGATGAACGCGATCGCGCTCAATTCTTCGATGTTCAATGGGGCCCGGATCATTGGCCCGGCGGTCGCCGGGATTCTGGTGGCGCGGATCGGCGAGGGCTGGTGTTTTTTCGCCAACGCCGTGAGTTATATCGCGGTGATTATTGGATTGCTGCTGATGAAGCTGGGGCCGCTGCGCACGGCGCCGAAAGGCTCGTCCCCGTTCGAGCATATCGTCGAAGGGTTCCGCTACGTGCGGCACACCGCGCCCATGCTCGCGCTGATCCTCTTGATTGGGCTGGTCAGTCTGGTGGCCGTGCCCTATTCCGTGCTGATGCCGATTTTCGCGGATCGCGTGCTGCATCGCGGCGCACATGGTCTGGGGATTTTGATGGGCGCGGCTGGAGTTGGCGCGCTGTTCGGCGCTCTCACCTTAGCGGTGCGCCGCAGCCTGCGCGGGCTAGGACGCGTCGTGGGTTTCTCGGCCGTCGGATTCGGCGTTTCGTTGATCCTTTTCTCTTTCTCGAAATCATTCTGGTTGTCGGTGGCACTGCTGGTTCCAGTGGGCTACGCGGTGATGCTGGAGATGTCCGGCTCGAACACGCTGATTCAAGCCATGGTGCCGGACGAATTGCGCGGGCGGGCCATGGCGATGTACACCATGATGTTCATGGGCATGGCGCCGATTGGTTCGCTGCTCTCGGGCGCGCTGGCGGGCGCGATTGGCGCACCATTGACGGTAGCGCTTGGTGGAGTGGGAGCGATCGCTGGAGGAATCGCGTTTGTGCGGCGTTGGCCCGCGGTGCGCCTGCAGGCGCGCGAGCTGCTGATCGCGCAAGGAGTGCCGGTGAGCGAGATCGTGCAGAAATGATTTTTCGTCTCACGACCTGCGCGCCGATTTTTCCGAGGCGGCGGTTGCGAACTGCGGCGGAGCCCTTCTGCTATACTGCGCGGCACTGCGAATTCCTGCTGCGCAGAGGGAACTGATGTCATCAGCGGCACCATTCAATCGCGAACGCAAGGCCGGGTCGGCGACGGCGGAGGGGACTCTGCGTTACGCGGCGCGCTTTCAGGGGCGCGCGGCGCCGGGACATTTTCGCGAGATTCGCGGTGGGCTGGTGCTGTCTTCGATCGGCATCGGGACTTATCTGGGTGAGGCCGACGACGCGACGGATGGCGCGTATGTGGATGCGGTCGTCGCGGCGGTGCAGGGCGGGATCAATGTGGTGGATTCGGCCATCAATTACCGGTTTCAGCGCAGCGAGCGCGCGGTGGGCGCCGCGTTGCGCGAACTTTTCGATAAGGGCTACGGGCGCGATGAAATCATGATTTGCACCAAGGCGGGATTTCTGACGCCCGATGGAGAGATGCCCGCCGATCCGAACACCTATTTTGCGCAGGAATTTCTGGAGCGCGGAATTTTTCGCGTGGAAGATATTGCCGCTGGATGCCACTGCATGGCGCCGGATTACCTGGCGCATCAGTTGGAACGCAGCCGGCAGAATTTGGGGCTGGACACGATTGACGTCTTCTACCTGCACAATCCGGAAACGCAATTGAGCGAAGTGCCGCCGCAGGAATTCCGGCGGCGGATTCGCGAGGCATTCTTGTTTCTGGAGTCGGCCATCGTGACGAAAAAAATCCGCGCGTACGGCATGGCCACGTGGAATTCGTTTCGCGAAGATCCCAAGGCCGGGGGATTTCTATCACTGCCGGAAATGGTGAAGATCGCGAAGGACGTGGCCGGCGACGATCACCACTTCCGATTCGTGCAGTTGCCGTTCAATCTGGCGATGCCGGAAGCGCTGACGCGGCCGAATCAAATGGTGGGTGGGCGTGCCATGCCGATGGTGCAGGCGGCGCGTGATGCGGGAATAGCGCTGGTGACGAGCGCGGCGCTGCTGCAGGGACAATTGACGAAGAATTTGCCGTCGTTCGTAAATTCGGCGCTGGGCTTGAAAGATAACGCCACGCTGGCGCTGCAATTCGCGCGCTCGGTGCCGGGACTGACGACGGCGCTGGTGGGGATGAGCCAGGTGCCGCACGTGAAAGCGAATCTGGAACTGGTGGGCGTAGAGCCGGCTTCGCGCGAACAATTCCTGAAATTATTCGAATCGAAAAATTAGGATTTCGTGTGAACGGCGGGCCCGCGCGGATGGCGTTCGTCGAGCCAGGCGTCAATCGCGCTGCGCACTTTTTCCAGCTGGCCCGCAAAGAAATGGTCGGCGCCTTCGATGATGACGAGGCGCTTCGGTTCGAGCAGCGTGGCGCAGAGCGCTTCGACATTCGCGCGCGAGCCGAATTGATCGTTTCCGCCCTGGATAATGAGTTTCGGTTTCGTGCAATCGCGCAGGTACGTCAAATCTGAGTTGTCCACGGGAATTCCCAGCCCGATCAAGTCCGAGACGCGCCGGTCTGCGCAACCCACACGCAATCCCACGAGCGAACCGAAACTAAAGCCAGCGAGCAGGATTGGCCGGTGCGGAAATTCCGTCGCAAGATAATCGAGGGTGGTGCGCACGTCATCTTGTTCGCCTCTGCCGCGATCGTGGACTCCCTCGCTCTGTCCCGCCCCGCGGAAATTGAAGCGCAGTACCGGGATGCCGCGCAGGTGCAGCGCTTTCGCCGCTTGGTACACGACTTTGTTGTGCATGGTGCCGCCGAAAAGCGGATGCGGGTGACATAGCACGGCGACCAGTGGTGGATTCGCAGCGGGCACGGTCCAGAGCAGAGCTTCGAGGCGCCCGGCGGGGCCTGCGAGGAAAAAATTACGATGGAATGTGTCGGCCATAAATGATGGACTTACAAGTGTAGCGAAGACCGAACACGACGCAAAGGCGCGGTAGATCTCGGCTACAAGAGGAAGAAAACTGCTGCTATCCGCTTGCTTGGCCGCTAAAATGCAGCGACGAAGGATTTCTGATGGTTGACAAGTACCGACATACCGAAGCTGAACGAAGCGCCCTAGAGCGAAATTTGCAACGCATTATGGATTTCAAAGACGAGCGGGAATTTATGTAGCTCTTGCGCGAACACGGCATAAAGGACGAGAATCCGCGCTCATCCCGGCCCCTGAAGGCTTTCCGCGAGGGGATAATCGACGAGGCTTTTGGGAAAAAGCCTTGAGGTCGCCAAGCATCACCTTCGCTTGCGAAGGCGACATCGTCTTTTCCATATGTCCAATCAGGAGAGTCGCCATTTTCCGCGCAGCAGCATCTCTTTTTGATTTTCGTCGCGGCAGATGGGAAGTTTACTCGCACTGCCAAGCACCGCGCAAGACAGGATTGACTGTTCGTGTCTCTGTTGCGGTAAAGACAGCGAGATACGGGGTCTTTTTTTACTCGATCGCAGGCCAATTCCATTCACGAGAGACTTGCGCGCGCAAAAGTCAGGCTTTCGTGGGCGTGTTCCAGTGCACGGCTACGCTGGTCAGGATTGCGCTGATTCCGGCCAGGGGATTTGAGAGCGGAGCCGGGCCAGCGGGAGTCGCGCAGTTTTCGACGCGCACAATGCGAGCGGGGATTTCGCCGGCGCGCGCCCAGTCGCCCCAGGGAATTTTGGCGAGGACGGCGTCGCCCGCGGAGTAGATATGCGCGGATTCGAAGCGAGCTCCGGTACGCGAAATATTTTGCGTCATGGATTCCTCGGGCCAAGGAAAATCGAGGGCGCGCACGAAGATGGGAAGCGCGAAAGAAATCCTGGAGCAAACGCGGCGTTCGCGATCGGCAGGGCGGGAGGCGATTCGCGACGGCAACTCCAACTGCAGCGCGACTTGATATCCCGCGCCAGCGCCCGATTCGACGCGCACGACTCGAGCTGGAGTTTCGGGCGGAGGTCCGGAAGCGGAAGCGGCGTCGAAGGGAAAAACAACCCAGACGCGCGAACCCAATTCGCCGGGCTCGTTGCGCTGCACGCAGAGGCCGTTGCGCGAAACGTCGAGCGTATGGGTGTATTCCATACGCATGCCCAGCGGGCCACGCCAGCGGATACGCGCCGGAAGTTTCAGCTGGGCCCGAGGATGCTTGCGCAATTCCAGGAACGTGGTGGCCAGATTCATGAGCGCCTATCCTAGCCGCAGCGGCGAGGCAGGTCAAATTTCGCCACGTTGAAATCCGAGGAATTCCGCGGGCCGCTTGCGATGTACCCGTGCGGCACGAAAGTTTCGGGAACGTTCGCCGCGGCCCATTTACTCACGCGTAAAAGCCATTGCGGCGAGGCCGGAAGCGATGATAGCTTGAAGCAACCGAAAATGCTCGCGAGAGGGTTGATGGATACCGCCAAGGAACGCCGCGCCGCACGTCGTTTTTCGATGATGCTGCCGCTGAAGGTGCGCTTTTCCGAGGAAGACGACGTCCTGGAACGGCAGGGCGAAACGCGCGACGTAAGCTTTCGCGGGCTTTATTTTATGATCGAGGCGCGCGTGGAAGCGGGAACGCCGATTGAATTTGTTTTGACCTTGCCCCAGCAAATCACGCTTGCGGGCGACGTGCACATACGCTGTTACGCGCGGGTGCTGCGCGTGGAGCCGCTCGATGGGCGCCGCGGCGTGGCGGCGCGCATCGACCGCTACGAATTTCTTCCCGCCTCCGCCTGACGCTATCTCCAAAAAAGAGAGTAGAATCGTTTTTTGCCCGGCGTAACGGGAGGGCACATGTATCACTACGATCCGAAAGTGGCGCTGGATGAATTGCGCGATGATGCGGTTCTGCCGCATCCGGTGCATCTGCGCGACATGATTCTGCGGACCAAGCTGGACGCGACGAATGCCCTGGATCTGAACCGCGAATTCCAGGATTATTTGACGCGATTTGGCGAGGCGCAGAAAATTGCGCGGGAGATCCTGGACCGGCTGGCGGTGGGGGCGCGGAAGCTTTCGGCGTCGTGAGGAATTCGCGATAAACGGACGAAGCGGCCGCTACAACGTCAAAACTTGGGCCTGCACGATGGGCTCGAGCTCCGATCCTCGGGGAGAGCGTTAGAAAACTGGAGCGCAGAATTTCGGATGGCACGACACACTTTACTGATTGATGCGGACGATACGCTTTGGGAAAACAATATCTTCTTTGAGAAGACCATCGAGCATTTCGTCGAGCAGCTCGAGCATTTGGGTTACACGCGCGAATATATCCGGCACATCCTGAACGAAACCGAGAAGCGCAACATACGGCAGCACGGTTATGGTGTGCGGAGTTTTCGCCGGTCATTGGAAGAGACGTACATGAAGCTGGCCGGGAACGCGGCGCGCCGCGAGCTGATGCAGGAAATCGCGCGGATGGCAATTGAGCTGGAAGCCACGCCGCCGCACATTCTGGATGGCGTGCCGGAGACGCTGGCTTATCTGGCGAAGCATCACCGGTTGATATTGCTGACCAAGGGCGAGCCGGCCGAGCAAGCCGCGAAAGTGGAGCGCTCCGGATTGCAGCCTTATTTCGATGCGATTGAAATCGTGCTGGAAAAAGACGTGAGTGTTTACGAACGCATGGTGGAGCAATTCAAGATTGTGAAAACGCACGGCTGGATGGTGGGGAACAGCCCGCGCAGCGACATCAATCCGGCGCTGCAGACGGGGCTGAACGCCGTCTTCATTCCGCATACCGATACATGGCATCTGGAGCATGCCGAGCTGGAGAGCGGCGCGGGGAAATTACTGATCCTCACGAGCTTTCGCGATTTGCGCGAACATTTTTGATTTTGCGACGAAGTGAACCTGCCTCGCATCTGATTTCTTCAATGTAGTATCAGCGGAAAGCGCGGCTCGAGGGGCTAAAGCCCCCTGTTTGCGTGGCTTCACGGGGGGGCTGAAGCCTCGCCCTTGCAGATCATCCATCGCAACGGTAATGACCGGGAAATTCCGCTACGGGCAGGGAGGAGATCATGCCGACAATTTCAGGGGCGAAGGTGACGCCAGCCACGAAGCGCGTGGCGGTGATGGGCGCGGGGGCGGTGGGATCCTATTTTGGCGGGATGCTGGCGCGCGCGGGCGTGCCGGTGACGATGATTGCCAGGCCTGCCTACGTGGAAGCGGTGCGCCGCAACAAACTTTTCCTGGACACGGTTTCGTTTCAAGAGCGGGCGGCGGTAGAGGCTTCGACCGAGCCGTCCGCGGTGCGCGGTGCGAACGTGGTGCTTTTCTGCGTGAAAGGTCAGGACAACGAAGCAACGGCGCGCGCAATTGCGCCGTATCTCTCCGCGGATGCGATTGTGGTGAGCTTGCAGAACGGCGTGGACAATGTGGAGCGGATTCGCGCGGCCTCGGGGGTTGATGCGCTGCCCGCGGTGGTGTACGTCGCGGTGGCCATGCCCGAGCCGGGGCACGTGAAACATTCCGGCCGCGGAGACCTAGTCGTGGGTGAATTCGCTGGGCGAAGCGCCAGCGCGGAATTGCATCCGCCGCGCACGGAACAGATCGCGTCTTTATTTGCGTCGGCAGAAGTGCCGTGTCGGATTTCGCAGGACATTCTGGCGGATATGTGGCTGAAGTTCATCACGAACTGCGGGGCGAACGCGGTGTCCGCGATCGCAGAAGCCAGTTATGGGGAAATCGCGCGCGATGACGTGTCGCGCGAGCTGATGAGCCGGGTGGTCGAGGAGAGTATCGCGGTGGGGCGGGCTGCGGGCGTGCGCATGCCGGAAGCAGGTTTTACGGAGCAATGGTTGGAAAACCTGGCGAAGTTTGGTGACGCGCTTTCCTCGACGGCGCAGGATTTGGCGCGCGGGAAACGCACGGAGATTGAATCGTTGAATGGATACATCGTGCGTCGCGGCGCGGAGTTGGGGGTGCCGACGCCGAGCAATTTTGCTTTGTACGCGATGGTGAAGCTGCTGGAGGATAAGGCCGCCAGGCACGAGCAAGTGCGGCCAGCTGGGGCGTCGCAGTAAATTTCGCGTTATTCGGGGCGGCGGAATTTGAAGGGAATGTGAACGACTGCTTCTAGTTCTACTGGTTGGCCTTCGCGCGAGGCCGGGCGGAACACCCATCGAGCCAAGGCTTCCATGGAATTTTTGTCTAGCTGCGGATCAATTCCGTGGACCAGTTGAATGCTATCCACCGAGCCGTCTTTGCGAATGATGGCGTAGAGGACTACCTCGCCGTCCACGTGTTCTTTGATCTGCACCTGCGGATATTTCGGATCTACTTTACTCACCAGAGACGGACCGGACAGCTTGCCTGTCGGCTTACTGTATGGCGGATTGCCCTCATCAAGTTGCGCGAAATTCATGACCCAGTTGCCGGTGACGCTGGTGAGATTGGGCATGTCAATGTGCAGCGTGTAAATTTCCTTGCCGGAGAGGATCACTTCGGGCGGCAGCTTGGGATCAATCGCGCCAATCACTGCGGGGCCGTGATGAGCCGACGGCGGAGCATCCAGCGCGGGCATAGGTTTCAAATTTAATTTTGTTACGGCACGGCCGGCGGGCGCGACGCCGCCGTTGCCGGCGTGCGAGTTGCCGCCGCTGATGCTTACTGCCGCGGGAAGGGAGCCGGCGCCAGATGCCGTGTTGGTGCCCCGGTCGCCGCCGCTCGAAGAGTTGCCGTCTGAACCGCCGTTTCCTGCCGAACCATTCTCAGCGCCCCCGGGCGCGCCCGGCTGTTTTCCTTCCGGAGAAATCGCGATGCGCGCGGCGAGATTTCCTTGCGGCACGCTGACTTCCGGAGCGGGAGGAGCAGGCGCGGCGGAAAGCGCGATCACGCGATGCAAGCTGTCGTCGCCGCCTGAATTTGCTGCGCCGATTTCGGGTGCCGCGCCTGTTTCGGCTTGCGCTGTGCGCCTGGCGGCAATAGCTTTGGACATCGGTTCGACCGGCATGCGCGGCTGCTGATTGATGGTGGGCGAAGCGGCGATATCCAGCGGGCCGGGAGTTTTTTCCTGGTTCACGAGTTCGGGCGCGGCGAGATCAGTTACGGCGTGATGTTGCACTTGCGGAGCGGCGGCTGTGGACGCGACGCGCAGCCGAGGCCTGGCCGGCATCTTGGGAGCGGCCCACTCGACGATACTCGGCAGCGGAACTTCGATCTTTGGCGGAGTTGGCGGCGCGTCCGGCTGAATTAGAGTTTGTCGCGGGTGCGTGACGACGGCCGGCTGCGAGAGGATTGTTTGTCGCGGATGAAATGCGTCCGCGCCTTTTTGCGGAAGCGGCTTCGCGGGATTGCCCTTGGGGCTGGGTTTGGGATCGTGCCCCGGCAGCGAGATCGGCGGCAAATCCTGCGCGGGATTCGCCCAAGTGAGTTCGATGCGCACCGGCGCGAGATTGGGAGGATCGCTCGCGAGAAAATGCCAGATCGGGAGTAGCAGCACTCCGACGATGGCCAAGTGCCACAGCGCGGACGCGGTGAACGCGCGGCCGGGAATTTTTCCTTCGATCCATTCGACGCGCAGAGCCGAGTCGGGAGGCAGCTCGGAATCCTGCGGCGCGCGCGGGCCGCGAAAAAAATCGCGCACGCTGGTACGGAAGTCGTGCCAGGGCGAGCCCCAGTCCACGCCGAGATCGAGTCGCGGCAATCGCGAGTGCGAAGACAGCTCGACGTCCGGCGGGAGAACGATCTCGGCCGCGTCGGGTGGCTCGGTTGGGCCCGGAGGCTCCGGGTAACGTTGCATCGCAGGTTGCATAAGCCGGGCGATTATACAGGAATCGGCCCAGAGCGGTTGGATGCAGCTGCGCTAGGCCGCGGCTGCCAGGGTGTAGAAAGAAAGAATGGCGTCGCCTTGTTCGATCTGGCGAGCGCATTCCAGGCGCGTGAGGAATTCGGGCAATTCCGTTTTCCGATGGTGTTCGACGATGACGATGCCGCGCGGGGCGACCAGGTGCGAGGCGTCGAGAAATTCGAGGACTTCGAGATAGTCGGCGGTTTTTTCGTAGGGTGGATCGAGGAAGATGAAATCGGCGAGCAGGCGGCGAGCCGCCATTTTTTCCAGGCCGCCGAGGGCCGAGGCTTCGATCAGTTCGGCGCCGGAGAGGACGTCGAGGGATTTGAGATTTTCACGGATCAGGCGCGTGGCTTTGGCATTCGATTCCACAAGGATGGTTTCGCGCGCGCCGCGGCTGATGGCCTCGATGCCTACGGCGCCGATTCCGGCGAACAGGTCCACGAAGAGGGAGTCTTCGAGCGAGGGGCCGAGGACGTTGAAGAGGGTTTCGCGCAGGCGATCGCTGGTGGGGCGCAAGCGCAGCGCTCCGGGACCTTTTAGAAGACGGCTGCGATATTTTCCAGCGATGACGCGCATGGTTTCTATTCCACCACTAACCTACGGAAGCCAATTGATAGCGTTGGCGCCAGTTGGGGCTGACCGATTCCAGGCGCGCGATGATTTCGGCGGCGCGCTGGGGAATTTCGGCTAGCGCGAAGGCTTCCCGGCGCGCGAGCTCCAGGATTTCGTGGTCGCGCAGCGGCTGGGCTACGGAAAACGCGGCGTCGCCGTGCTGGCGCGTGCCAAAAAATTCTCCGGGGCCACGCTGCTTCAAATCCTGCTCGGCGATTTCGAATCCGTTAGCAGTGGCGACCATGGTTTCAATGCGCGCGCGAGCTTCGCCGGTAATATTCTTGCGCGCGACGAGGATGCAGCGCGATTTTTCGGAGCCGCGCCCGATGCGGCCGCGCAGCTGGTGCAGTTGCGCAAGGCCGAAGCGATCGGCGTGCTCGATGACCATCAGAGTGGCGTTGGGCACGTCCACGCCGACTTCGATGACGGTGGTGGCGACGAGGATCTGGATTTCGTTGCGGCGGAATTCGTCCATCACGGAATCTTTTTCATCGTTCTTCAGGCGGCCGTGCAGCAGGCCGATGCGCAGTTGCGGGAAGACGTGTTTCGCCAGGCGCTCGTATTCGGCGGTGGCGGCTTTCAATTCTTGTTTGGATTCTTCGATTACCGGATAGACGACGTAGGCTTGGCGTCCGGCGGCGATTTCGCGCCGGACAGTTTCCCAGACAGCCGAGAGCTGACTTTCTTCTTTCCACAAAGTTTCGATGGGCGTGCGTCCGGGGGGCATTTCGTCAATCACGGAAATTTCCAGGTCGCCGTAGAGCGTGAGCGCCAGTGTGCGCGGGATGGGCGTGGCGGTCATCACCAGCACGTGCGGGGAGACGCCTTTGTCCATCAGGCGTTTGCGCTGCAGGACGCCGAAGCGATGCTGTTCGTCCACGATGACCAGGCCGAGTTTTTTGAAGGCTACGGGATTTTCGATCAGCGCATGAGTGCCGACTACGATTTGCGCTGCGCCGCTTTCCACGCGCGCGAGGGCTTCGTCTTTGGTCGAGCGTTTGCGGCCGCTGACCATCAGTTCCACGCCATAGCCGGCGGCCTGGAAGATGCGGCGCGCGGAAAGATAATGTTGCGCGGCGAGAATTTCGGTGGGGGCCATCAGCGCAACTTGGTAGCCGTTCTCGATGACGATGGTGGCGGCTTCGAATGCGACGATCGTCTTGCCGCTGCCAACGTCGCCTTCGAGCAGGCGGTTCATGGGGAGGGGCTTCTCGAGGTCGGCGGCGATTTCGGCGAGCACGCGCTTTTGTGCGGTGGTGGGCTTGAAGGGCAGAATGCGTTTCACGGCCGCGCGAACTTTTTCTTCGCGCACACGCATGGCGATGCCGCGGCGAGCGTGGTCGCGCAGGCGGCGCAGGGCCAGCGCGAGTTGATAGTAGAAAAATTCCTCGAAGATCAGGCGGATTTGCGCGGGGCTGCGGTAGTTGTTGAGCAGTTCGATGCTCTGGTCCTGCGGCGGAAAATGCGCGTAGAGCAGCGCTTCGCGGCGCGCGGGGAAGCGATAGCGCTCGAGAATTTGCGGTGGAAGCGGTTCGGGAATGTTGCCGTCAAAATTCGCGAGGACACTATAGATGATGCGGCGCAACATGCGGGAGCTGATCGCGCCGATCGCTTCGTAGATGGGGACGATGCGGCCGACCTCGGTGGAATCGGCGGCGCCGCCTTCGGTGGCTCCGACCAATTCCATCTGCGGGTTGACCATTTCCAGACGGCCGGGGCGATAGCGGTCCTCGTCCACTTTCCCGTGCAGGACGAGCTTTTGGCCGTCCTTCAATTTTCCTTCCAGGTAGCCGCCGTGGAAGAAACGGACGTACACCGTGCCGGAAGCATCGCGCACCGCGACGTGAAAAATCGAGCCTCGGCTGCGTTGGAAGCGGACGGTGGCGCCTCCGCCGCCTGTCACCTCGGCGAAAATTGTTTGCACTTGGCCGGGGATTATCGCAGAGATGGGAGTGAAGCGGAGGCGGTCTTCGTAGCGGAAGGGGAGATAGCTGAGCAGGTCGCCGACGGTGATGATGCCGCGAGCTTCGAGCGTGGCGGCCCGCTGCGGGCCTACGCCGTGGAGGTATTTGACCGAGTTGGTGAGGGAGATGGGCATCAGATCGTGTGCTTGTTCTGCGCTGGCGGCAGCACCACGTTTATATCATCGGTTGCGGTTGCCTAGGTTCGGTTGCGTATCGGGCGGGAAGGCGCGGTGGTTAACACACGGAGCCAAGAGGGAAAAACATTGAACTCTGGCAGGGATCTGGAACGTATTAAGAGTTGGGGACCGGCTAGCCGCTAAGTTTGTGGCTGCGGGTTTCCTGAAGTGGCTAGCCCCGTGCAGTCTGTGGAAATGTTGAGATATGAGCGGGCGGGGGCGCAATGACAGCGCACGTCGGTCGTGTGTAAACCGCTCTCTTGCAACGTTTTAGATAGGTAGCGCATCTCAGCGAGAAGGTGCATCTTGGAGCAGCTGTCCGATAGTGGGAAAACGACGTCCGGTGATGCTCACCAACGGCCACAGGCGCCGTCTATCTTCATGGTACCGGCAGGCAGGGCTGACACCGGGACTGACGGGATCCACGCTCCAGGTTCGAGTGGCGCGGACCAGGACGTTACCAGGCGGGCGATAAACACCATGGGGATGAGCGTCGCGCTCGACATCGAGGCGCGCCAGGCAGCGGCGGTGAAGGTTGCGGAAGAGCAAGCGCTCGTCCGCAAAGCGCAGGCGGGCGACCGTCTGGCGTTCGAGGCATTGGTACGACGTTTCGACCGTGAGGTTTTGCGCTTGGCGCTGAATCTGGTGCACCGTCCTGAGGACGCGCGCGACATTTATCAGGAAAGTTTCCTGCGCGTGTACAAGAACCTGCACCGTTTCCGGTTCGAGTGCAGTTTTTATACCTGGCTATACCGGATCGTGACGAACGTGGCGCTTGATCACTTGCGCCGCCGCACCAGCCGCCGCGAAGATCAGGCGCCTGTGCCGGAAGATGCCGAAGGCGGCACCAGAGATTTCTTCGACCGGCAGCCAGAACAGCGAGCGGCTGCGAATCCGGAAAGAAATTTGTTGGGGCAGGAACTCGGAGAGCAGATTGCCTGCGCGTTGAATAGGCTTTCGCCGCGCGAACGCATGGTCTTCGAGATGAAACATTATCAAGGGTTGAAATTGCGTGCTATCGGGGACATGCTAGGCACGTCTGAAGAGACAGTAAAGAATTCGCTGTTCCGGGCGACGCGAAAATTGCGCGCGAGCCTGGGAGGCATGCGTTAGACGCAATCAGCTCAGCGAGGTCGGAAAGAATGCGGGAAGCAGGAATGGAAGAGACGAAAAGCCCGGCGTGCGAGGAATTCGAGCCGCGGCTGGTGCTCTTTGCGGCCGGAGAACTGGACGCTTCGGAAATCGCGGATGTGCACGAGCACCTGCAGCATTGCCCCGGATGCAATCTGGCGTTGGCGCAGGAGCAGGAAATGCTGGCGCTGCTGGCTGCGCGGCACACCGAGCCGGATGCGGCGCTGCTCGCAAGTTGCCGGGCGGGATTGGAAGACAGTCTGGATCAACAGGAAGAGCGGGGCTGGCTGCGCCGGACAATTGGCGCGCTGCTGCCTTCCAGCTGGATTTCACCGCAGCCGGCGTGGAGCGCGGCGCTGCTGGTGCTGATCGGATTTTCGGTGGGAATGCTGGGGCCGCGTCTGTTGCGCAATTCTGCCGGTAAGGGTGGCACGAATTCTTCGGTTGCTTCGAATAACCCTGCTGAAGCTGTGCCGGGCATTCAGCGTGCGGACGCGATTTCCCCAAGTTCTCCTTCCGCAGGGCTTAGTTCTCTCGACATGCGCACTGCAAGCGTCGCAGGCATCAACGTATTTCCCGCTGAAGACAACCAGCCGCCGCAAGTGCAACTGCAATTGAACGCGCGGCAGCCCTACACGGTGCGCGGCACGGTGAATGACGACGACGTAAAACAAACGCTGATGTACATCCTGCACAATAATCAGCGCTTCGATGCGGATGTACGGTTGGATGCGGTGGATTTGCTGCGCACGCGGAATAATGATCCGGACGTGCGCTCGGCGCTCTGCCAGGCGGTACACACCGATCACAACGCGGCGGTACGGCTGAAAGCGCTGGAAGCGTTGAATGGCGCTGAGCCGCAGGACATCATTCGTCAAACTCTTCTCGATGCACTCGTGGACGATCAGAATCCTGGCGTCCGCGTAGAAGCGATCAACGCGCTGCGCGACATGGCCGCCAAAGGCCAAGTGGACGCCGACGATCATCTGCTCGCGGTACTTCGTGAACGGATGGCCAAAGACCCCAGCACTTACATCCGGCTGCAGAGCGCGGAAGTGATACGCGATCTGGGCCCGCGGCAGAAATTCTAAACATGATTAGAGCGTCGTACACTCCGCGAATTCGGCAGAAGATCGCGGCGCGGATTGGTGTGCCTGCCGGGATTTTGGCGGCAGGGATTGGTACGGCTTTCCTTGCGATTACGTTTCTGATTCCCGCTTCGGCTGCAGCGGATGGAGTGGAGAAAGCGAAAACCGAACGGCAGAATCACGCGGGGCCGCGCGTTAGCGCGGAATTGACGGGCAGCGTCGCGGCGCGCGACGGACAGCGGCTGCACCTGGTCACCGATTTGGGCAACATCATCATCAAGACGCAGAATTCGGGAAAGATCGATTACAAAGTACACCTCGAAGCGGACGCCTCGCAAAAAGACGCCAAGCAACTCCTGAAAAATTTCATCGTCACGGCCAATACGACAACCGAGGGTGTGTATTTCCGCGGGCAAAGCCTGGTCCGCCATGCCAGCGGGCGCTTGTGGGTGACGGTGGAAGTGAATGTTCCGAGGAATTTTAATCTGGACGTGCTAACGGGCGGTGGAAACATCGAGACCGAGGAAATCATCGGCGCGGCGACGCTCGCGACTTCCGGCGGAAATATTGTGATGGGCAATGTGGGTGGTGCAGCGCACCTTTCCACCGAAGGCGGACATATCACGGTGAAGAATGTGGCGGGCGCGCTCGCAGCCAGTACCGGCGGCGGACACATCACTACCGGCACGATTGCGGGGAACGCGATCTTGCACACGGACGGCGGGCACATCCGCGTGGCTGCGGTCGAAGGCGTGGCGCATGTTTCCACCGGCGGCGGAAATGTTTCCGTGGAACATTCGGGCAGCCAGCTGGTGGCAGAGACGAACGGCGGACAAATCGACGTAGGTGAGACCGCGGGGCTGGTGCAGGCAAAGACGGGCGGCGGAGGAATTCGCGTCGTGCGCGTTTCCGGGCCGACGAATTTGGAAACCAGCGGCGGGAGCATTTATCTGACGGAAGTGGACAGCCCGGTGAAAGCGTCCACGGGAGCGGGAGCGATCACGGCGTGGTTCGTCACTCCGGGGAAAATGCCCGGGCAATGCGAGTTGCAATCGGGCGAAGGCGACATCGTGGTGTACATACCGAGGCAACTGCCGGTGACGATTGACGCTCAGGTGCAATCCGGGGATGAGCATCATGTGATTTTCGATCCGGCGTTCCCGGTGAAAATCAGCCGGGAGGCCGCGGCGAACGGAGATGAATGGATTCGTACCGAGGGGGCGCTGAACGGCGGCGGCGAAGTGATCCGGCTGCGCACGGTGGCAGGCAATATTCACGTGATGGTGAGCGATGCGAACAAACAAGTTCAGTTGTACAAGCAGCAGATGGAGCAGTTGCAGCAGAAATTGCAATTGCAATTGCGCATGCTGCAGCAGCAATCGCAGCAGATGATCGCGAACTCGCCGTAGGCGGGGAACCGCGGCGCTGCGCTTCGTTGAGGGAAGCGGTGGCGTTCAGGCGACGACCGAAATCCGGCCAACTAGAAGCGGCCGAGAGTTCTAGTGAACGAGGGTGTTTCACTCGAAGGGGGCGTACCGTGCAAACGCAGACTGAAGGTAAAACTTCCGGAGGTAAATCCTGGGACGGTCGGTTGCGCATTGCGGGAACCATACTTCGCGCGCTGTTGCTGCTGGCGGGGATTGCCGCTCTGGTATTTCCCGCTTCGGCGGCCGACGAGAATTTTCATCACATCTATCCATTGGCCGCGGGCGGAAGCTTCGCGCTGGAAAATGTGAACGGATCCGTGCAGGTGGAGGGCTGGAGCCGCGACGAAGTGGAGGTGAGCGCGGTGAAGACCGCCGCGCGCAGCGATTCGCGCGACCTGTCGCAGGTGAAGATCGAAGTGGACGACAGCCATCCGGGACAAGTGGCGGTGCACACGCGCTACCCGCAAGGCGAAGGCGCAGAAGTTGCGGTGGAATACCACGTGCATGTGCCTTATCGCGTGCTGCTGGGCAGCATCGAGACGGTGAACGGCAGCGTAACCGTGCGCGGAATCGAGGGCGGCGGGGAGTTGCGGTCCGTGAACGGCAACGTGGAAGTTTTCGACAGCTCCGGGCGATTCAGCGAGAAAACCACGAATGGAAATTTGCGGCTGGAGTTGCGCCAGTTGATGGCCGGCGGCCCGATGAATCTGGAGACCGTGAACGGCTCGGTGGTGCTGGGTCTCCCCGAGGGCGCGCGGGCGGATCTGAAAGTGCTCGCGATGAATGGAGATTTTTATTCGGAATTGCCGGTTACTTCCGCAGCGAGTACGCCCGCGGCGCGCGCGTTCCGTGCCAAGCTGGGAACCGGCGGCGGGCAAATTTCGGTGCGAACGATTAATGGCGGCATACGTCTGGTGGTGCAACGGCCGGGCGTCTGACGGGGCGTAATTCACCCATAAGAGAGGACAAATGGCATGAAGCACTTTCAACGCTTGAACCTTGTCGGCTGGGGCTTGCTGCTGGTGACGATGGGGATGACTCCGGGAGCCTTGCCCGGTCAGACCACCGCAGGCACCCCACAACAAACCACGAAGACGCCTGCTCCGGTCGCACCTTCCGCTTCTACTCCCACTCTCACAACACCTGCTGCGCCCGATTCGGCTGACGAACAGGGGTGCTTGCACGGCAACGTTTCCCTGGAAGTTCCCTTGGAACAAATCGGCGAGGCGGTACGTAGTATAGATAGCAGGATTGAGCGGGCGGAAATCGCGCGCGCGGTCCAACAGGAACTGCGCGAAAACCTCGCCAATCTGAACGAGCGAGTGCGGCAGGAGGTGCAGATGAGTTCCCCCGAGATGCAGAGATTAGAAAATCTCTCGGCCCAGCTGCGGCTCAACCAAGGGCAATTCGACGCGAGCGCGAGCGAACTGGCGACGCGGGCGGCGGAACTGGCGGATCAGGCGCAGGAAAAGAGCGTGGAAGTGCAAGGACCGGGCGTATTCGTCACGGCGGATGAGGATGGCAGCGGATGGCTCGGCGTCGAGATCGGCGAAGTGACCGCGGAAAAAGCGAAGGACCTGAAACTGACGGCGCAGCGCGGCGTGGTGGTGATGGACGTCGAGCCGGACGGGCCGGCGGCGAAGGCCGGGCTGAAAGAAAATGATGTGATCACGCAGTACGACGGGCAGGTGGTGGAAGGCACGGTGCAGTTCCGGCGACTGGTGCGTGAGACTCCGACGGGGCGGACAGTGGGGCTGGTGATTTCACGGAACGGCGCAACGCAGAATGTTTCGGTGGAGTTGGGCGAGCGCAGCGCGTTTTTCGAGAGGCGGCTGAAGGGCAAGATGCGCGATTTCGATAACGCGTTTTCATTCTCCATGCCCAATCAGGATTTCACGCTGGCGATGCCGCCGGTCGATGCGCGCATGCCGTCGCTGGGGATCAACGCGGAAGATCTGTCTGGCCAGCTGGGAGGTTATTTTGGCGCGCCGGATGGGACGGGGATTCTAATTCGCGAAGTGCGTTCCGGAACGCCGGCGGACAAGGCGGGATTGAAGGCTGGCGATGTGATCGTGAAAGTGGACGGCAAGCCGATTCGCACGCTGTCTGATTTGCGGGCGGAGTTGCGGGAGAAGAGCGACCAGAAAACGGTGGCTCTGGGAATTATCCGCAAGTCTGCGGAGATGAGCGTGACGGTGGGGATTGAAAGGCCGCAACCGAGTGAATCGAGCCACGTGGTGCGGCGCGCCGAGCTATAGAAGTTACATCGAGAATGTCTGGCCATGATCGAAAAGCGGGCTTCAGCTCCTGAAGCCCGCTTTTCGGCAAGGGGTCATTTTCCAATTGGCTGGCTAACCACTGAGGGCAACTGCCCACCCGCGGCGAGATGTCCCGTTCAATTTTCGGGCTTTATCCGAGCCACAACAAACCCTTTTGTATTTATTTGAAACCATTCTCCCCCGGCAAAGACATGATACTCACAATCGTGATCCACGCATTTGCTCTCGCAACCGCTGCGAACTTTGGCAGTACCCTCTTCAAAGTTCATCGCACCGTCATAGCTGGTGGGCACCACAATTTGTCCTTTGCGATTCGCAAAACCGTACTTTTTGTTTCTCACGACCCGCACCAGTCCATCGTGGAATGAGTCAGCCCAGTTGTCCATTCCAGGCACACCAATTATCACGGCCCTTCCTGTACGGTTGACATACATAAAACCTTCTTTTGCGGACAGCACGGGCGCCAGACCGTACGAATCGAACTGCAGTAATTTCAAAACCGCGTGTGAGATGAGGAATTTTCCATCTGCCGCTTGATGGATACAGTCAGGAATCGCGCCACGCTCAAAGTCGAATAGGCACGACGTAGTTGGGCCATCAAGGGTTGGAAAGTCGGATTGATTGGCCGGAGTTGCAAGTGCTTGTGGGGGTATGCGCCTGCCTCGGCCCGTCGCACTTTGCACTACTCCTGTGAACAGAATGACAATAATGAAGAGAGTCCGAAGGGAGCGCCTCGCTGGCATTTGTCCCAATCCTACAACCCTCGAGTTAGGACGGCGCAATTCATGATAAACGCGCCATCGGAAATTTAACCACAACTGTTGTTTCGGTACCGAGTCAGACTTCAATTCGCGGCCTTATCGGCAGTTAGGCGCGCCGGTGTTCTCTTCCCGAAATCGTACTACTTCCGCGCCTGCCTAAAACAAGCTACGGCCATCAGCACGCATAATCCGGCGAAGACGGAGAACATCATGGGGGATTCCGCCGGTGCGGCCTGTGCCACGTAGCTGAATATCGCGGCGAAGAGGAGCGCGAATGAACCCAAAACCCATAGCGCAAGGTGACTGGTTTTCGCGGTGCCTGTGGAAACGCCGGGGTAAGTGATCAGGCCGGACTGTGGGTCGTAGACCGCGAGGCCGTGTTTGCGCGCCAAACTCTCCACCAACTGGCCGACGTCCGTGGCCTTAGGCCAGACGCAAGACATGATCAGGTGACCGGCTGAGCGGTCGAGTTTGCAACTCCAAGGGCTGTGGTCGTGATCGTCGATTGTGTCTAGCGGGATCGTGTTGATTTCAGGGTGCTTGGCGGTTAGCTCCGCGTAAAACCCATCGACTGCGGGATTCGGTACGACGCCGCTCGCATCACCGTCACACAGACGCACGTAGAATTCCCCGGCCTCTTTGTTGCCGATTCGTTTGTCTGGATACCGAACACCGAGATCAAAACTCATTGGTTCCCTTGCGCCTACGGCGGGAAGTGGCTACGGCCGAAAAAATGTTAGCTTGAAAATACACAAATATACATCGAGAAAGCAAACCTGACAGACGCGCCAAGGAGCGGATTATTCGCGGATGATTTCGGCGTTGGCGGCGGGGGCTACCAGGCGCTCGAGCTTGGCGCCGTCGAGGAATAGATCAATTTCGTTGTCTTCGGTTCTTACGCGCAATTCTTGGACTTTCTGGCCGTTCACTACCTGCTCGCCCATGGAATCTACTGTGACGGTGCCGGGGGTCATCTCCTGCGGAACGAGCACGGAGAAGCTTTGCTCGCCTTTCTTGTCCCAGTCATAGAGGCGCGCTAAAAACGTGTACTGGTAATACAGATTGTCATCGAGCACCACCACGAGCGGAGCAGCGAAGGTGAATTGCTGGGTGAAGGGCTTGGCGCCTTCGAGGTGCAGTTCGATGGTGGCGGTGACGTCGGCGAAGCGTATCGTGGCGGAAGCTTTTTTGGCGCCTTGCGTGGACCATTCGTAGCGCACCGGCACGCCGTCGGCGTGCACGACGAGAGATCCAGAGACGTGCGTATTTCCCTTGGGCGATTGCAGCTCGGTGCTGCCGTGAGCGGTCCAATCGCCGCCATTCGGCGCAATGCTGAATTCTTCCTTGCCGATTTGCTGGCCGCTGACGAGGATCTTAAACGTGCCTTTGTCGGCGGCGAGTGGCGCGATGAGCGCGTGCGATCGCGGCGGCAGTATGCTCGCTTGGGATGCAGAGTGGAGCGCGAGAAGCGACGCGCCGATGATTCCGAGCGCGATGGCCAGCGCAACGTGCGGTGCGAGGCGTGCGGCGAAGCCGTGCGGGAAACAGTTCCTCCGGCTGCGTGCGGAGTTTTCGTTCATGCGATCACCTTCGGGAAAATGCCCAACGCGACGATTTGCTCCACTACGCGCAGGGGCTCGATATTCGACTCCACACGGTAATCCGCAATCTCGTAGGAAGGCAAGCGTTCCTGGTACAGATTGCGAAAACTTGCTTCGTCGCGGAACAGCGGACGGTCCTGAATATGGGCGATGCGCCTGAGCAATTCATCTACGGGGCATTGCAGCCAGACCAGCACGGCGCCGGCTTGGCGCAACAGCGCAAGATTCTGCGGTTGCGCGCTGGTGCCGCCGCCCAGCGAGACGACGCGAGGTTTCTGCTGCGCAGCGGCTTCGCCGACGATGCGCTGCAGCTGTTCGTGCTCGATTTTGCGGAATTCCAGTTCGCCGCGCTTGGCAAATATTTCCGGGATGGATTGCTCCGCGGCCTCGACGATGCGTTTATCGAGGTCCACGTGCTGCCAGCCGATTTGGCGGCCGAGCAGGCGCGCTACCGTGGACTTGCCGCTGCCCATAAAGCCGATCAGGCAGACGAGCGCGCGCGCGCGGGGCTCAGTGGTCATCGGTGCGATTTGTGTGACGAACGGGCCAAGCAATCGATTCTTGGGCAATGCTTAGACAATTCTTAGAATCAGTCACGCTTTAGAATGTTGATTGTACCATCGAAGGAGGTCATCTCAATCTTGGCGCGGCCTTCGTTGAAAGTGCCAAACAGAGCGTTGCCCCAGCGCGGCATGAAATGGCGCTGGTGGGTCGAGGGCGTCAGCTTCGCTTCGTTGTTCACTTTGCCTTTGAGTGAGGTGGCGCTGAGGTCGAAGGAATCTCCGGGCGAGAAGCGCACCTCGATCACGCCGCTGTAATTCTTCAGTGAGTAGGTCCCGTTGGGAAGAAACTCGCCGTTGAATAGAATGTTGCCGGAGGAAGTTTGCGCCCAGACGTGATAGCTGCGCAGATTGAGCAGGCGGAAATTGCCGCTGATGGAAGAAGCTTCAATGCGGCCGGCGCAGCGAATGCATGTGAAGGAGCCGCCTACGGTCTTGACGGAGAGATAGCCCGCGGCGTCTTCGAGGTCCACAGCGGCGGCGACGGTTTCGACGTTCATATCGCCGAGCACGTTGGCGACGCTGACGTTTCCGGCGTCATTGTGAATTTGCAGCTCAGCATCTTCCGGGACGTTAATCTGAAAATCGGCGCGCATATCGTCCGGCGCGACGGAGTCTGAAAGTTCACGCGTGGAAACATCCACGCGATTGCCCATTTGTTCAGCGTCCACTTCGATGCGATCGCTGGCCGGAGTGGAAATGACCATGACTTCGGATTTGGTCCAGGCCTTCACGGTGATGAGGCCGTTGGGATTGTGGATCGTGATGACCGGATGAGCAGCGACTTTGAAATGCTGTTCCTGGCGGCGCGGCGCGGCGGAGACGGCGCTGCAGAGCAGTAGACTCGGAACGAGAAGTCCCGCGGTCTTCCACTTCGACTTGGGAAGCCACTGCGCCGGAACAAAGTGAGAAGTGCTCATTGGACGTTTTCTCCGCGTTCAGTCATTTGCGTCAGCAAGTCCGCCTTTTGCTGATACGCTTCGTAGAGATAATCCCGCGCCACTTCGTTCTGGGGTTCTTCGCTGACACTTTTTTCACACAAAGCGATGTAGTTGTCAACGATAGCCAGGTTCTGATGCAGAGAGGCGGCGACAGCCGGATTGGAACGGGTCACGTAGGAGTTCGAATTTTGTTCGGCGAAATTGAGCTGGGCGCTGAGCGGCGAAGTGGAAATTTGCGTGCCCTTGAGCCAGCGCGCTTCGTTTACGCGCTTGTGGACGGGGCCGCTGAGCGCGAAAGCTACGGCGACGAGCGCCGCGAGATACGCGCCAGCCAGCGCGGGACGCGGCAGCCGCGGGAATAGACCGGCAAACCATCCGGCGCGCGGTGAGGCGGCTTGCGCACGGTCCACGCTCGCAGGAATGGTTTCGCGGATAAGACCTTCCTGTTCGAGTTGCGCGCGCAGCGCAGTCCATACTCGCTCGGGCGCATCCTGCTCTGTGGCGCTCCAGCTGCGACCTGCCGTGTGGATCGCCTCCAAATCTTTGATGACGCTCGAGCAATTCGGGCAAGCGCGGACGTGCGCTTCGGCGTCCCGCGAGCGTTCGCCCTCCATCCAGGGCTCGAGATAACTCAGAAATTCCCTGCAAGTGATGGTGGCCATGGTTCAGTCCTTGCCGCCGCTATCCGCGCTGGCGGCCTTACGATCTTCGCGGGCTTGGGCACGCAGCGCTTCGTGAAGCAGTTCGCGGAGGCGCATGCGAGCCTTGTGCAATTGAGATTTCGAGTTGCCGATCGAGCAAGCCATGATTTCCGCAATCTCATTGTGTTCGTAGCCTTGCACATCGTGCAGGACGAACACCGACTTGTAACCGGGCGGCAGCTGCTCCACCGCGCGCTGCAGGTTGACCCGGTCAATCGAGCCACTGAGCCGCAAATCCGGGCCGCCGAAGTCGCGCCGCGGACCTCCGGATTCTTCGTCCGGCTCGGTCAGCTCTTCGAGCGAGCTTTCGTTGCCGGATTTCTTGCGCAGCTTCATGAGCACGACGTTGACGGCAAGCCGATGCAGCCAGGTCGAAAACGCCGACTCACCGCGGAAGGTTGCGATCTTCCGGAAAAGCTGGAGGAACGCTTCCTGGGTCAGGTCTTCCGCCTCGGCGGTATTACCCACCATCCGCAAGCAGAGCGAATAGACCCGCCGGTTATGCAGGCGGTAGAGGCGTTCAAAAGCAACCGCGTCGCCCTGTTGGGCGAGGCGGATGGCCTCGGCCTCCGGCAATTCCCCGGTATCGATTCGTCTCGTTCGGGCCACGCTACCCGTCGGGGCGCATCCCTAGTTGCGATGCATCGCCCGCTCCCTGAGTTGTACTTGTAGTCCTATACCCGCAACGAATTCGCCACCGGTAAGGGTTGACGGGTTGCGTCGCGATGGGCGAAAGGCGAAAAGACCCGCGCACCGCCTTGCGCTGAAACACTCAATCATTTTGGCTGGATTCGGTTCATACGTCCAGCCTCGAAGCTCGCACCTGCCGCGGCTTGCGACGGCATTTCCAACTGGAAAAACCTCGGGAACATGCACGTTAGACGATGTCCGAGCGCATCGGCAAGCCGTGGCTCGGGCGATTCTACCAATATTGGAAGGAAACTAAGCCGAGGCGCGACTGATGCGCGTCCGGGGTGCGACGGTGGTTCGCCGCTCGGGTGCGGGCATGGCGTCCAGGTCAGCGGCGAAGGCGCTCAGTTGTTCAGCGGGTAGGGCGCGAAGGAAGGACTTCACCAGTATTTCCGCTTCGCGCAGGCAGGTGGTGAAATCATAGTGCAGGCATTCCAGCTTTTCCCAGCTGTCGCCGGGTTGCACGGAGATTCCGGAGGCGACATCCCCGGCTGCGTCATTATATTCACCTGCGAGCTTCTGCAGAGTTTCCGACAGGATGCGCAATTTTTGGAAATACCGGGAGCGGCTGGCAAAGAGGACGCGGTGGAGGAACTCGTTCCAGGAGGCCGCGGTCTGCGCCGTTTCACCGCGAAAGTTCTCCGCATCCAGCGGGGCGACACTGGGAACGTTGCTGATATGGCGACCACGGTCGGTAAGCACTCCGCAGGCGCCGACGAGCGACGCCGCCAGGCGCGACAGCAGGTCGGCGGAGATGGAGACCTGCTGGCGAGCGCGAACCAGTTCTCCGCGCGCACGCAGGGAGAATGCGTCGTCGAGCGAGACGCTCAGCATCGCGTAGAAAGTCTCCCAACGATGGACCACGGCGTCGAACAACTGGACTTTGTCTCGCGGCAACCACGCGATCCAATCATCCGAGACGCTGCGTCGTGAGGAGGAAGTGCCTGGCTTCCGCTTCAAGAACACGCTGCCCCCAAGCTGAGCGGGCAGTATACCACCGGTTTCAAGTGACGGAGCCTTCGGAGGCGATTTCTTGACGCTTCTGGAACGCGACCGCTATACTGCCGCCCGGCTCTCCGCATGGCCCGCCAGATTGTTGGTGCGCACGGTCACGGCCACCGAAAGGAAGTTGACCCGTTGGAATTCGAACCGCAGGATCAGTTTCAACAGCGTCTGAAAAATCTAGGAGAAATCGCAGGGCTGGGCCACGTGGCTTATCCGCGAAAATTTGTTTGGACGCATACGGCCAAGGAAGTGGGCGATCAGTTTGGCGAACGCACGGCCGAACAACTGACGGCGGAGCCCGTGGAAGTCCGAGCCGCGGGGCGGATTGTGGCGCTGCGGCCGCACGGGAAAGCGGCGTTTGCGCATATTGCTGGCGGCGGCGGACGTCTGCAGATTTACGTGCGGCAGGACGTGGTGGGAGAGGAGACTTACAAGCTATTCAGGCTGCTGGATTTAGGCGATATTGTGGGAGTTTCCGGGCACCTTTTTCGCACCAAGACGAACGAGCTTAGTGTGAAGGTGGAAAAGATCGAGCTGCTGAGCAAGGCGCTATTGCCCCTGCCGGAAAAATGGCATGGGTTGGCGGACATCGAGCAGCGCTATCGGCGGCGCTACCTGGATTTGATCGTCAACCAGGGGGCGCGCGAGATTTTCATTCGGCGCGCCCAGATCATTCGCGAGATACGGCGGTTTTTTGACGCCCGGGGATATTCGGAAGTGGAGACGCCGATGATGCATCCCATTTTGGGAGGAGCCACGGCGCGGCCATTCGTGACCCACCATAACACTTTCGATATGGACCTTTATTTGCGCATCGCGCCGGAGCTGTATCTGAAGCGGCTGGTGGTGGGTGGGATCGACAGGGTATATGAGATCAACCGCAACTTCCGCAACGAAGGTATTGACGCGATCCATCAGCCGGAATTTACGATGCTGGAGTTCTACCAGGCGTACAGCGATTACCTGGAATTGATGGACATGACGGAGGAGTTATTCCGCGGATTGGCCGAGAAAGTGACGGGCAGCGCGCAGATCAAGTACGGCGAGCAGACGATCGATTTCGCGCGGTTCGAGCGGCTTTCAATGCGCGAGGCGATTGTGAAGTATTGGCCATCGGCGGCGGGTGCCGCGCCTACCGTGGCGGAATTGAGCGCCGAGGGTGGGCCGGGTAGGGTGGCGGGGCGCTTCCATACTTATGCGCGGGCGCATGGAATTGATTCTGTTGCGAATGGGACGAAGCTGTCCGATGGCGAATTGACCGGCGAGCTATTTGAAACGATTGCCGAAGCGCACCTAGTGCAGCCGACATTTATATATGACTTTCCGACGGCGATTTCGCCGCTCTCGAAGCAGAAGGCTGATGATCCGTCGGTGACAGAGCGCTTCGAGCTGTTTGTCGCGGGGATGGAATTGGCCAATGGTTTTTCGGAATTGAATGATCCGTTCGACCAGGAGCGGCGTTTTCGCGCGCAGGTGGAAAAAGGCGGGCAGGAGGCGCCGAAAGAAGTGGACATGGAATACATACGCGCGCTGGCGCACGGTTTGCCGCCCACCGCGGGCGAAGGCGTGGGCATTGATCGCCTGGTGATGCTGCTGACGGATTCGCACGCCATTCGAGAAGTGGTGCTGTTTCCGTTGTTGCGCGCGGAATCGCCGGATGCAGCAGCCGATGACGCGTCGTCGCAAGGATCTAGTGGCGGAAGTGATTCAGGCGGCAAAGCGAAATGAGCTTCGAATGGCTGGTGGCGCTGCGGTACCTGCGGTCGCCGAACCGGCCGGCGGTGCTGCGCATCGTCACACTGCTGGCGGTGATCGGCGTGGCGGCGGGCGTGACTACGCTGGTAATCGCGCTCTCGATGAACACCGGATTTCGCCAGGCGATTCGCGACCGCTTGCTAAGTGTTACCGCGCACGTAAACCTGAAGCCCATCAGCCCGAACGGCATCCGGGATTATCGCGAATTGATGACGAACCTGAGCGGCACACCGGGTGTGCGTTCGATCGAACCGGCGATTTATGCCACTGTACTGCTTTCATCCGGCGGGCGCGCGCGGGGAATCGTGCTGAAGGGAGTTGACCCGGAACTGGAACGCCGCGCGAGCGAAGCTCTACATCATATCGTGGCGGGCAGCGGAGATTTTGCGCAGGATGCGGACGGGATTCCGGCAGTGCTGGTGGGGCGGATCCTGGCGAACGATCTGGATATTTCCGCGGGCGAATACATCACGCTGACCAGTCCGCAAGGAAGCTTGACGCCTTTTGGGATGCTGCCGCGCTCGCGGCGTTTCCACGTGAGCGGAATTTTCGATTCGGGATTTTACGATTACGACGCGAATTGGGGTTTCGTCACGCTCGGGTCGGCGCAATCGCTCGCGGGAATTGGGGACGTGGTGAGCTTGCTGGAAGCGCGCGTGACGCAGATGGACGACGCGAATAAAATTGCTGACGATTTATTGCGGCGAGCTGGGCCGGGATTCACGACTTCGACGTGGATGGACGAAAACCGCGCGTTGTTTCGCGCGTTGAGCCTGGAAAAATTGGTGACGGCGCTGTTCATCGGGCTGATCACGTTCGTCGCCGGGTTGAATATTCTGGTAGTGCTGACCATGACGGTGACCGATCGCGCGCGCGATATCGCCGTGCTGATGGCCATGGGAGCGCGCCGCCAGCAGCTGCGCAAGATTTTCATTTTGCAGGGGCTCGTCGTGAGTATCGCGGGGACCGTGGCGGGCTTGCTGATCGGTTACACGTTTGCGGGGATCGCCAATAAATGGCGATTGATTCCGCTGAATCCTGAGGTTTATGCGATTCCGTACGTGCCATTCCACACGAATGCGCTGGACGCGATTTGGATTGCGGCGGCGGCGCTGTTCATAAGCATTGCCGCCACGATTTTGCCGGCGCGTTCGGCGTCCCGCATCTTGCCGGTGGAAATTCTCCGCTTCGAATAATTAGCCTGCTCGTAATGGGTAATTATTGGGTTCATTCCCGTGGCATATTTCCGCGGCAAGCTTCAGGCTTGCGCAGGCCGTTCGCGAGCTCGGCGGTCTGGCCCCAGGCAGTCCGACAAACGCGACGCCAGGGCGGATTTTTGCGCCGAATTGGAGGCGGGGCAATCTGCAATTCGCGACGCTCCGTGCTAGAATCGAACAAGAGGCGAAGTTTTGGCGGCTTTGCGTCGCGCAGCTGGTAGGGGTGGAGCTGCTGCTAGAGGTAACGGTACGGTCATAAAGAGAAATCCATTGGATTTACAGGTAGGAGGCGCCAAGCCCGGAATAACTAGATGCCTGTAAAGGAAGGACATACAGTTTGGTGAATTCGGCATCTAACGTGAAAGAGATTACAGCCTAGGCGATGCAGACGCAGGCAAATTCGAGCACCGCTGTCCTCGATAACACCGGTGAAACCACCGCGCCGGGCGCGCGCGAAATCCTGCGCGGTGAGAATCTGCGCAAGACCTTCCGCTCCGGTGCGCAAGACGTGACTCCTCTGGCGGGGATAAATCTCACGATTGCGCGCGGCGAGATGGTTGCGGTGGTCGGGCCCTCCGGCACCGGTAAAAGTACGTTGTTGCATCTGCTTGCTGCGCTGGACACTCCAACGAGCGGTACAGTATACTTCGCCGGGAAATCGCTGCAGTTGTTTTCAGAATCGGAGCTGGCGGAGTATCGCAATCGCGCCGTGGGTTTTGTCTGGCAGCGTCACCACCTGTTGCCGGATTTCACTGCGGCGGAAAATGTAGCGATGCCTCTCCTAGTGCGGGGCGTGTCATTGGCGCAAGCGCTCCGGACCGCGGCAACATGGCTAGGCGAAGTCGGATTGGCCGATCGAGCAGAGCAACGTGGGGGTCAGCTATCTGGGGGCGAACAACAGCGTGTGGCCATCGCGCGAGCGTTGGTGAATGGCCCGGCCTTATTGCTGGCCGACGAGCCTACCGGCGACCTGGATCAACGCAGCGCCGAGAATATTTTCGAATTGATGCAGCGGCTGCACCAGTCACTGCAGTTGACATCCATCCTTGCGACACACAACCTTTCATTAGCCCGGCGCGCCGACCGTGTTCTGACACTGGAACGCGGAGCATTGGCCCCGGGCGCAGAAGCGCTGGGCGATTCCGCGGTACCTCTGCCGCGGACCGCCGGTGCTGGGGCGACGACTCCAGGAGACCGTGGGTGACCCGTGTTTGAACGCTATACAGAAAAGGCTAGGCGCGTAATCTTTTTCGCACGCTACGAGGCGAGCCAGTACGGCAGCCCGTACATCGAGACGGAGCACCTGCTGCTGGGACTGTTGCGCGAGGATAAGGCGCTCGCCAACCGTTTCCTGCGCACGCATGGCTCGATCGAATCCATCCGCAAGGAAATCGAGGCGCGCATCACCGTGCGTGAACGCATCTCGACTTCGGTGGAAGTTCCGCTGAGCCAGGAGTGCAAGCGCATATTGAATTTCGCGGCCGAGGAAGCCGAGCGGCTGGGTCACAAACACGTGGGGACGGAACACCTGCTGCTGGGCGTGCTGCGGGAAGAGAAGTCTTTCGGTGCGGAGATTTTGCTGGAGCGGGGATTGCGGCTTTCAACCGTGCGCGAGGAATTGGGACGCAGCGCGGGAGAGAAGGTGCCAGTGAACCGGCCAAAAGAAGCATCGTTGTTAGCGGAATTCAGCCGAGATTTGACGCAGGCGGCGATGGAAGGCCAGCTGGACCCGCTGGTAGGACGAGACCGCGAACTGGAACGCGCGATTCAGATTCTGTGCCGGCGCACGAAAAATAATCCGGTGCTGATCGGCGAACCAGGCGTAGGCAAGACGGCGATCGTCGAAGGGCTGGCGCAGAGAATATCGGACGGCGACGTGCCGCCGTTCCTGGCGGATAAGCGCATCCTTTCGCTGGATCTTTCCTTGATTGTGGCGGGAACGAAGTATCGCGGGCAATTCGAAGAGCGGCTGAAAACCATCATGAAGGAATTGATGGAGAGCCAGAACGCCATCGTCTTCATAGATGAGCTGCACACGCTGGTGGGCGCGGGGTCGGCGGAAGGATCGCTGGACGCCGCGAATATTTTGAAGCCGGCGCTGAGCCGCGGCGAAATTCAGTGCATCGGCGCCACCACCCCTTCTGAATATCGCAAGTCCGTCGAAAAAGATCGTTCGCTCGAGCGGCGTTTCCAGGCCGTGAAAGTGGCGGCGCCGAATGAAGAGGAAGCGATTCGCGTGCTGCAGGGCGTGCGCGACCGCTACGAAAAATTCCATGCGGTCAGTTACACGGACGAAGCAATTCAATACGCCGTTTATCTCTCGAACCGGTACATCCCGGACCGTTTTCTCCCGGACAAGGCCATCGATCTGCTCGATGAAGCCGGCTCGCGCGTGAAATTGCGCCAGGCCATGCTGCCGGACGAAGTTTCCGAAGTGCAGAAGCGCGTGAAGTTCATCACGCACCGCATGGAAACCGCGATCGCCAACCATGAATTCGAGAAGGCGCGGTTTTATTCGGAGGAAGAGCGCAAGGAAAAGGAACATCTGCGTGTGCTGCGCGAGAAATTGAAGATTGACGATTCCTCGACGGGGATCGTTACGCGCGAGGACATCGAAGAAGTGGTGGCGCGCTGGACCGGCATTCAAGTGTCGGCTATCAAGGAAGACGAACAGCAGAAGCTGCTGCGCATTGAAGAAGAACTGCACCGCCGCGTCATCAGCCAGGACAAGTCCATCACCGCGCTGGCACGGGCCATTCGCCGCAGCCGCGCGGGATTGAAGGCTCCGGGCCGTCCGGTGGGCTGCTTCCTATTCCTTGGTCCCACGGGCGTGGGCAAGACCGAAGTAGCGCGACGCCTGGCCGAATTCCTTTTCGGCAGCGAAAAGTCGCTGATCCGCTTCGATATGTCCGAGTACATGGAGAAACATTCCGTATCGAAGTTGATCGGCGCACCTCCAGGATACGTTGGATATGAAGAAGGCGGTCAATTGACCGAGCGCGTGCGGCGGACGCCCTATTCGGTTATTTTGCTGGATGAGATTGAAAAAGCTCACCCAGACGTGTACAACATCCTGCTACAAGTCTTTGAAGACGGTCAGTTGACCGACGGGCTTGGCAACACGGTGGATTTCCGCAACACCATCATCATCCTTACATCGAACCTGGGCGCGCGGCAGTTGCAGAAACAGGCGGGCCTGGGTTTCGCCTCGAAGGAACTGGACGCGATGGCCAAGAGCCAGGATGACATGGTGATGAGTGAAGTGAGGCGAGTTTTCAATCCGGAATTCCTGAATCGTCTGGACGAAGTGATTCTGTTCAATTCGCTCAACGATGACGATCTGTTGCGGATTATTGACTTGCTCGTGGGCCAGATCAACGAAACGCTGGTGCATCGTCAGGTGCAGATTGCACTGACACCGGAGGCGCGCCAGTGGATCCTCGAGAAGACCTGCAGCGACCGAAATTATGGCGCGCGGCCGCTTCGCCGCGCGTTACAGAAGTACGTCGAAGACCCATTGTCGGAAGCTTTGATTCAGGGCGGATTGCAAAGACCCGCAACTCTCGAAATTTATCTCGGGAGCGAGGGCTTGGCGTTCCGACCTGTAGTTGAAGCAACCCCAGTGGCCCACTAGGAATCCTACGCGCAAGCCGGCGGGAGCAGTCCGGCGGGGGAGCACACAATTTTGGGCGGGATACTGCGGCCTTGACCATGGCCGCCAGCGGGAAAACTTTTCTGCGTCCATTGCAACTTCTGGTTGTGGTGTATTTGTGCGCGCTGGCTTCGGGGCAATCCCTTTCGGCTCAACAACCTCAGGACGCGAACGGCCCGCAGTACGTTATCGAGAAAATTGAATTCATCGGTAACCGCCGGATTCAGCGCGACACTTTGCTGGCGCGAATTTTTTCACGTCCCGGCGACCCTTACAGCCCCGAGGCAGTGCGCCGCGATTTTCAGGCGCTGTGGAACACGCAGTTTTTCGAGGACATCCGTCTGGAAGTGGAAGACAGCCCCAACGCGCCGAACGCAAAACTCATCGTCTTCTATGTGACCGAGCGCCCCATCATTCGCCGCATCGAGTACAAGGGGAACAAGTCCATCACCGAGTCGGACATTCTGGACGCTTTCAAGGAAAAGAAAGTGGGCCTGTCGGTGGAAAGCCAGTTTGATCCCACGAAAATCAAGCGCGCGGAAGTGGTGATCAAGGGCCTGCTGGCCGAGCACGGGCGGCAATTCGCTACCGTGAAGCCCACCTACGAACGCATCGCGGCGACCAACGCGGTGAAATTGGTCTTTAATATTGATGAAGGGCCGAAAGTGAAAGTGGGCGACATCAAATTTGTTGGCGCCAAGGCGTTTTCCGACCGGAAACTGATCCGCTCGATGCACAACGACCGGCCCTACGCGATTCCACTATATATCACGGAGATTCCAGTTCTCGGCAAGACCTACGACAAGGCTAAGCTGGATGAAGACCTGGGAGTGGGCATCCACGGGATCTACCAGGACCACGGATATTTCAAGGTGTCGGTGAGCGATCCGGTGGTGAAAGTATCCGATGACAAGCGTAGCGGCATCCCGGGGCCGTGGCCGATATTTGGCTCGAAGAACGGCAAGCGCGCGGACATCACGATCACGATTGATGAAGGCACGCAGTACCGCATGGGCAGCCTGCGGTTTCGCAGCTCGGACCCGGAACAGGGCCTGGTATTCAAGTCCGAAGTTCTGGCGCGGGCGTTCCCCCTGAAAGAAGGAGACATCCTCGCGGCGGACAAGCTGCGCAAAGCCCTCGATAACTACAAAAAGCTTTACGGCGAGTACGGGTATATCGATTTCGTGGCCACGCCCCTGACGGAGATTGATGACGCAAAGAAGATCGTGAATCTGACCGTGGAGTTCGACCAGCAAAAGCAATTCTTCGTGCGGCGTATTGAGTTTTCCGGGAACACCACGACGCGCGACAAAGTTATTCGGCGCGAGTTGCTGCTCGATGAAGGCCAGGTATTCAACAACCGTTTGTGGGAAGTCAGCCTATTGCGGCTGAACCAGCTGAACTATTTCGACACGATCAAGCCGGAAAATGCGGAACTGAAGCGCAACGTGAAGGCTGGGACGGTGGACATCAAGCTCAAGTTGCATGAAAAAGGCAAACAGTCCATCAGCTTCAATGGCGGCGTCAGCGGCATCGCCGGAACGTTCATCGGCGGTTCCTACACCACGAACAATTTCCTGGGGTTGGGCGAAACGCTTTCGCTTTCCGCGCAGGTGGGGAGCTTTCAGCGCGACGTGCGTTTCGGTTTCACTGAGCCGTACCTGTTCGATCGCCCCATTTCCACCGGCTTCACGATTTTTTCCACGAAATTTGATTACAATCAAGCCAAGCAGCTGGGCATCGCCTTCAACCAGCAAGTCGCGCTCAATCCCGCGTTGCAGCAGAACTACACCACCAACTCCAAAGGCTTGACGGTGTTCGCGAGCTATCCGCTGCGGAAGTTTTCCTTTACGCGCGTGGGCATTACGTATGGCTATTCCACCACGAACATTCAGACGTTCAGCACGTCGGCTCAGTTACTGTTCGACAGCATTAAATTCACGGGGTTGGCCGGGCCTTCCGCGCTGAACGGAATCGAATCGAGCAAGATCACGGCGACGGTTTCCTACAGCACGGTGAACAATCCGCAAAACCCGACGAACGGCAAGAGCTTCTATTATGGGATCGGGTTTGAGGGCGGACCGCTGCAAGGGAACGTCAATACCATAACGAATTCCTTTGTGACCACCTATTTCCATCCGGTGAATAAGCGCCGCAACGTGATCGGCTTGAAGTTCCAAACGGGAATGATAACGGGTTACAACGGGACGAACGTTCCGCCGTTCAGCCGGTTCTTCCTGGGGGGCGAGAACGACGTACGTGGATTCGATTTCTACACCATTTCGCCCTTTGTGGAGATTCCCCAATCCACGACGCAGCCGGTGAGCTTCTTCAACCCCACGGTGTTAAATGCGCAGGGGAAACCGACGCTGCAAACGATTGGCGTGCCCATGATCCAGTTCCTGCCGACGCGGCCGGGCGGCGATTTCCAGAACGTAGGCAACCTCGAATACCGCATACCGATCGCGGGACCGGTGACGCTGACGTTGTTCAACGACATCGGCGTCAACGGCATCCTGCGAAAATCGCAACTGGCGCTGGATCCTTCGGCCGTCACTCTGTTTCAGCAGCAATATCCGAATCCGGATTTTCCGAACTTGAAGGTCGCCAGCAATCTGCCGATCTATCCCGGCACCAATTTCAAAGTACACACCTCGGCGGGCGTGGAGCTGGACGTGATCCTGCCGATCGTGAATGCGCCGTTCCGAATTTATTATGCGTACAACTATTTGCGGCTGGACAACACCATCAACGGCCTGAGCGGCGGTTACGCGCTAAGCCAAGCGGTGAAGAACTCCTTGCCGCCCGGCGTGCTGGAGACCCAGATCGCGCCGCAGCTGCAGGCATTCATCGTCGCCAATACACAGCATATTCCGGCGGCCTTGATCGAGCCGCAGCATACCTTCCGCTTTACGGTGGGTAAGACATTCTAGGAATGGGCACGATTAATCCGAACGCACGATCGGCCGCGACGCACGGGAAGGCATCCAGCGCGCGCCGCGAATTCAGTTGAGAGGGTGAAAGAAATGCGCAACAAGATATTATTGAGGTTAGGCGCGGCGGCGTTGTTCGTCACGGCATCGGCGTGGCTGTCAGGTTGCGGAGGGAACTCCACGCCCGTGGGCGTCACGGTAAGCCCGAACCCAGCGACTGTTCCGCTGGGCGGCCAGCAGCAGTTTCAAGCCACCGTCACCGGAACCGCGACGACTTCGGTGACCTGGCAACTCTGTTTGGTGCCGACTCCGACCAACGTGCAACCGACAGTTTGCAGCCCTGCCACAACCGGGCAGACGCAAATGCCGAGCGGCTTCGGAATCATCACGACGGGGCAGACCAACACGCCTGCGGGGGGCTTTTACACCGCGCCTAATTCTCTTCCGCCGACGAACGACTTCCTGGTAGTGGCTACCAGCACGGTAAACACAACGATATTCGGCACGACCGTGGTGCACATTGATTCCACGATTCGCGTGGCCGTCTCGCCCACCACTGCCACCATTGCGCCGGGGGATTCCTCCACATTTATGGCGAACGTGACCGGCACGACGAATACGGCGGTCACCTGGGAAGTAAATGGAAATGCAGGCGGCGATATAACAGACGGATTTATTGTTGCGGGCGCAGGTCATGGCAACACCGCCACCTATACCGCTCCCACAAGTAATCCGCCAGGCTCGGTGACGATCACGGCGGTTTCGGGATTTGATCCGGCGCAGTCTGGTACTGCGTCCGTCACGATCATCAGTTCCAGTCCGCCGACGCTTACTTCCGCGGCGCCAAACCTGGTGGGCGAAGGATCGGCGCAGCAAGAAGTATTCCTGACGGGAACGAACTTCACCTCGAACAGCGTGCTGCTGGCGGGAACGCCGCCCGCGCCGGTACCGACTCTGTTTCTCAGTGCGACGCTTCTGCACGCGACGATTCCTGCGGCGCAACTGTCTGTGGCGGGGCCAGTGCCCATGGTTGTCCAAGCGCAGAACGGAGATCTATCGAATGTTCTTGACGGGCCAACCAACGGACTGACGGTAATGCCGTCGCGTCCCGCAGTGGTCGCGCTATCGCCGGATACGATCGTCCCCAGTGGCACAACGGCGGGCGTAAATCTGATCGGCGGATTTTTTTCAGCGCAGACCAAGGCGCAGTGCAACGGACAGACCGCAACCGTCACGCACACCAGTTCGCAGCAATTGGGCGTCGTCATACCGAGTACGTGCGCGCCGGCGCCCGGCCAGTATCCGCTGATCGTGCAAAACGGCGATGTGACGGCGCCGAATCCGGCAATGTCCGCGGTGAATATCACCGTCGAGCCGCTGCCCGGCGATATCTCGACGGGGGTAAGCTCGAGTTTTCCGGTGGGCGCGTCGCCGCTGGGAATCGCGATTGATCCAGCATTGAACCTGGCAGTGGTCGCGAATACGGGCGGCAATAGCGTCAGCATCGTCAATCTTGGAACGCTGGCGACTACGACCGTCGGGGTTGGGCATGCTCCCACTTCGGTGGCGATAGACGATCAAGTGACGACCGCGGGAGGCGCGCTGGGCGATCACATCGCGGTGGTCACCAACAGCGGCAGCAACAGCCTTTCGCTGATTGATTTGGTCACCCAGACAGTAACAGCAACATTTCCGCTTCCGAATACGAGTACTCCACCCAACGCGCCACCGGTGCCGTTCGCGATCGGCATCAATCCGTTGACGCATCGTGGGCTCGTCGCTTTCCAATCTACCAATTCCGCCGCCATCGTGGATTTTTCCGGCGGCGTTGCCACGTTCATCGAAATCGTGACTGGCACGCTCGCCCCCATCGGCACCGGCATAAGCCCCAGCGTGTCGGTAGATCCGAAATTGAACTGGGCGTTGATTACTCCAGGAGGCGCCGGCACGATCACGATTGTGGATCTCGGGCGCAATCCCGGGCCCGGCGTGAATCCCGCCGACTTTGGGCGCACTCCGGTGGTGATTGCCAGTCTTTCGATTTCAACCACCGTGCAGGGCGTGGCCATTAACGCTGCCACACACCAGGCGCTTTTTGCCGATCCGCAGGGTCCGAACGATGTGCCGGCTGCGCCGTCGGTTGCGTCGTTCAGCATGCTGGATAATTCGGTGAGCTCGGTTCCGTTTACGCAAGGGGGAATTGCGTTTACGAATTTGGGGTTGGTTGCCGCCGCCGTAAATCCGCTTGCCAACATCGGAATCGTGGTGAACGGGACGGCGAACAACGGATTCGTGCTGGACCTGAAAAACAATCTGGTGCTGCAGACGGTGGCGGGATTCAACTCGCCGCAGGCTGTGGCGGTGAATCCGCTCACCAACACGGCGTACATCGTGAATCACGGCAACAATACGGTCTCCGTTTTTCCCATGGCCACCACCACGCCCAACCCGCTACAAATTCTGGAGATGAGCCCCTCCACGACGTTTGTGCAGAATCCGCCGGCGGGCTTGACTGTTTCGATTATCGGCACTGGATTCACCAGCAGTTCGCAGGTGTTTCTGGATGGCACGGCGCTGCCGAAAGCTGCTGTGAATTTTGTGAGCAGCCGTCAGCTCACCGCCGCGGTTCCCGCGACCGACCTCGAGGCCGCGCGACGCTTCGCGTTGTATGTGGGAACAGGCGCGGCTATTTCAAACGTCAGCGCACTCACGGTGATTCAGCCCGTCCCGGTCGGCACCGCGCCCGTGGGCGTGGCTGTGGATCCTTATCTTGATCAAGCGGTGGTGACGAATTCAGGAAGCAACAGCATCTCCGTGGTGAACCTGCTGGATGGCTCGCAAGTCATTCCGCAATCGCCGAGCTTTTTCACCACCGGTGCGACGCCCAACGGCGTGGCGATTCTGGCGCGGACTGGGCAGGCCGTTGTGGCGAATAACGGAAGCAATGACGTGACGGTTCTCGATGAAAAGGGCGTGGACCTGGTATTTAATAGTCCGATAACGATAACCCTCGGTTCGGCGACGCTGCCCATTGGGGTCGCCGTCGATCAGGATTCGGCACTGGCGGCCATTACCGACACAGTCGTTTCGGGCGCCAATAACTTGGGAGGGCTTTCTACTTTCACGGTTATCGGCGCGGCATCTGGCACGACTACCGCGCCCTCCTCCGTTGATTTTCTTCCGCTGGCTGTGGCGATCGATCCGGTTCTCAACAATGACCCGACGCAAACGATCGCGGGCGTCACCACTGCGTCGAACCTAACTTCTACGAACAACAGCGGTCTGGAATTAGTACCGTTGCCTGCAGGTCCGCCCACCCGAGTTGGCATGTCCCTTCCCACTGGCATCGTGTTCGACGCGTTGAACCAGGTTTTCGTGGTGGCAGACAGCACAGCCAACAATGTGAATATCGTCGATCCGTTGACGTCCGAGCAGGTGGCCTCTATCAGCACGGGGATCAACCCCACCTCGGTGGATTACAATTTCAATACCAGCACGCTGGTTACATCGAACGCCGCGAGTAACACGCTTTCGATTCTGGCTTATGTGTGTCCGCCGAATCCAAATGGGATCTCGAACTGCCCGGTGCCGCAAGTGCGTGACGTGCTCGACCCGGGCAGCGGCGCGCCGGTGACGCCCGTGATCCCGGGCCCGAATTCGATCGCCATCGATCCACGTCTCAACCTTGCGGTGCAGATTGATCAGGCCAATAACCGCATTCTGCTGGTGCCGCTGCCGAACTAACGGGTATCCGTTTCCTGGCTGGGAGGTTGGTGTTCGAAGCGCGCGACGCGGGCGTGCGGGCCCGTCGGCTCCGCGCGGGTGATCGACCAAGACCAACCATGCCTTCCGCGTGTGCATCTCACAAGCGAGTGGTCGCTCGGGGCGCAACGGCAGGCCGAAACGAAAGCGATTGACCAGCTTCTCGGGCGACAGCTATAATCTCCGATTTGTGTCCTGCATGATATGCGGCACAGTTCCTGGCACCGGCATCCGAAAGACTATCTACTTTAAGGAGTGAGAATGAAGATTCGATTCGCAGTTCC